>OBXQ01000005.1_pt1 | contig 251500 bp, 250 predicted proteins | sample 1476641 | NCBI WGS metagenome assembly OBXQ01 (sample SAMEA2580174, study PRJEB22360) | human gut metagenome | biome: human gut; feature: human-associated habitat; material: faeces | place: Denmark | collected 2008/2010
GTAATTGTTCCATATGAATCTTTCTAATGAGTTGTTTAGTCGCTTTTCATTATAGATATTATGGGGCTTTTTTCTACACAAAAATAGGCTCTATAAGATCTATAGGGGGTTTACCCACTACAAATATTATAGAGCCTAAAATTTACCTAATCAACAATCACCCACAGAGAGATAAAATCTGTGAGGCTTACATATAAATAACTGTTTCAAACAAAAAACTGCAAGCGTTTTAAAGAAAAATTGGGAAAAGGATTGATAAAAATGAAAAGGTAGTATAGAATGGAATTATTGAGAAATAATATATTAAAAGGAGTCGTTATATGAACTACAAAGAAGTTTATGAACAATGGCTAAACAATGATTTCTTCGATGAAGAAACAAAAGCTGATTTGCTGTCTATTCAGGATGATGAAGCTGAAATCGAAGATCGATTCTACAAGGGTCTTGAGTTTGGGACCGCTGGTCTTCGTGGGAAATTGGGTGCTGGTACCAACCGTATGAATAAATACATGGTGGGAAAAGCAGCCCAAGCATTGGCTGAAACCTTGAAAGACCATGGTGAAGAAGCGATTAAAAGAGGCGTTGCAATCAGCTATGATGTCAGATATAAATCAAAAGAATTTGCTGAATTGACCTGCTCCATCATGGCTGCTCATGGCATCAAAACTTATATTTACAATGGCATTCATCCTACGCCAATGTGCTCGTATGCAATTAGAAAATTGCACTGTAAGGCTGGCGTGATGGTGACAGCTAGTCATAATCCACAAGAATACAATGGCTATAAAGCATATTGGGAAGAAGGGTCACAAATTTTAGATGACATTGCAGGCCAAATTGCAGGTCACATGGATGAAATTGTCAACTTTGAAGACATCAAATCTATTCCTTTTGAAGAAGCTTTGGAAAGTGGTCTTGCAAATTATATTGATGCATCTGTCGAAGAAGATTACTACCAAGAAGTTCTCAATTTAACAATCAATGAAGATGTTGATAAATCTATTAAGGTTGGCTATACGCCTTTGAATGGTACAGGAAATATTCCTGTCAGAGAAATTCTGAAAAGAAGAGGATTTGAAAATATTTATGTCGTAAAGGAACAAGAATTTCCTGATCCAGATTTTACAACAGTTGGTTATCCCAATCCAGAATTTCCAAAAGCATTTGCCTATTCTGAAAAACTTGGAAAAGAAAATGATTGTGATATTTTGATTGCTAATGACCCAGACTGCGATCGTGTTGCGCTGGAAGTAAGAAATGCAAACGGTGATTATGTCTTTTTAAACGGAAATAAGATCGGTGCTTTGCTTTCTTATTATATTTTCTCACAACGTTCTGCTCTCAATAATTTACCTGAAAATCCTGTCATGGTGAAATCTATTGTTACAGGTGATTTATCTAGAGCGATTGCGAAGAAATATGGTATTGAAACAGTAGAAACCCTGACTGGATTTAAAAATATTTGTGGCAAAGCCAACGAATATGATCGTACTAAAGAAAAAACGTATGTGTTCGGTTATGAAGAAAGTATTGGCTTTTGCTATGGAACTTTTGTCAGAGACAAAGATGCTGTTAGTGCTTCTATGATGATTGTAGAAATGGCTGCTTACTTTAAAAAACAAGGTAAGACTTTGTTAGATGTTTTAAATGATATTTATGCAGAGTTTGGCTTCTATAATGAAAGACAAGTTTCGCTTGAGCTAGAAGGTGTAGAAGGTCAAGAGAGAATCGCTCGAATGATGGAAGAATTTAGAGAACATCCGTTGACAACAATTGGAGCAATGGAACTTGAAAAAGTGATTGACTTTAAAGATGGCTACCTTGATTTTCCAAAACAAAACTGTTTGAAATATTACTTTAAAGATGGTTCATGGTATGCACTCAGACCGTCAGGGACCGAACCTAAAATCAAACTATACATCTATTCAATTGGTAAAGATGAAAAGGAAAGTGTTGAAAAACTTGACCTCATCGAAAAGGCTTGCCGAGAAAAAATGGATAGTGTGAAATAAGAACATATAAAAGAGTTTGGGACAAAAAGATTTCAATTTTTAAAAATCTTAATTATTAAGCCCTTCAAATCTATAATTAAATGCGAAAAGCGAACAAAGCAGAATTCTGATTACCAGAAAACTAGTTTTGTTCGCTTTTTATATTTGAGGTCGGACTTTTGTCCCAGCTTCTTTTTGCTTTTTAAAGACTGGTCGAATGTTTTGGCTGTATTTTTTGGTCGGGATAGATATAATTCATGGCGTTGTTGATAGCTGTAGGAGCTTCGCCTAGTCCTGTGGCTATCAAATCAATCTTTCCGTCATAGCTACAGCAATCGCCAGCAGCATAGATACCTGCGACAGAAGTTTCTTGTTTGCTATTGACGATAATCTTGTGGCGATTGAGTTCTATTCCCCATTTTTTTAAGTTTCCAACAGATGATTTAAAGCCATAATTGACGAAAAGCTGATCAAGCGGCAAGAGCTCCGTTTCATCGCTTTTCACTTTAGTGATTTCAAGATGAGTGAGTTTGTTTCTTTCACCTATAAGTTGACTTGGGATAAATGGTGTTTTAATCGTGACAGTAGAAGCTTTTAGTTCATTGACACTGTGTTCTAAAGCACGGAAGGTGTCTCGACGATGGATGATATGTGTCGGAGCGATTTTATCAAAAGCAAGTGCCCAATCCACTGCAGAATCACCACCTCCTAGAACCACAATGTTTTGTCCAGCGTATTGATTGATATTGGAAACGTGATAATGAATGTTTTCAAATTGTTCTACATTGTCCAAATCAAGTGAGCGAGGTTTAAAAGCACCACCTCCCATAGCAATCAAAATGGCTCTTGAAATGTGCTTCCCATTGCTAGTTGTTAAGGTAAATAATTCATCGTTTTTTTCAATATCTAATACAGTCTCATTGAGATGTATGCTTGTTTCAAATGTTTTTACTTGATCAATCAAACGCTCAATCAATTCCTCACCTGTTAGATTAGTAAAACCAGGAACATCCAGAATTTTCTTTTCAGGATAGAGAATAGCTGGCTGTCCACCGAGCTGAGGCAGCGAATCAATCAAATTCACTTTTGCTTGACGCATGTGAGCATAAAAAGCAGCAAAAAGACCCACAGGCCCCCCACCAACAATCGTAATATCAAAAAATTCAGACATGATTTCTCCTTAAAATAGTAACGTATTTCTATTTTATCACAAAATGAGGAAAACGATAGAGAAATTGTGTTAGGACACGTGAATTATGTTACAATAGTTACAGATTATATTATTAAGGAGACATACATGCAAGCAGTTGCACATTTTATTGAAACATTTGTTCCAGAACATTATGATATTTTTTTAGATTTGAATCGGGAGCAAAAAACGTTCACAGGTAAGGTCAGCATTAGCGGAGAAGCAAAAGGTGAAAAAATTTCTCTTCATCAGAAGGATTTGACAATCCAGTCCGTTGAGGTAGCTGGCGAAGCTCGTCCTTTCTCTGTAGATAATGAAAATGAAGCAGTTTACGTTGAGCTTGGTCAAGCAGGGGTTGTTGAAGTAACGCTGACTTATACAGGTAAAATTACAGACAATATGACAGGGATTTATCCTTCTTACTATACTGTTGATGGAGTCAAAAAAGAAGTTCTTTCTACTCAATTTGAAAGTCATTTTGCACGTGAAGCCTTTCCAAGTGTAGATGAGCCAGAAGCAAAAGCTACATTTGACCTTTCTTTGAAATTTGACCAAGAAGCAGGAGAAATCGCACTTTCAAACATGCCAGAAGTTGATGTAGAAAATCGAAAAGCAACTGGCATCTGGAAGTTTGCAACGACTCCTCGCATGTCGTCTTATCTTTTGGCGTTCGCGGCTGGTGATTTACAGGGTGTTACAGCAAAAACGAAGAATGGTACCTTGGTCGGCGTGTACTCTACCAAAGCTCACCCTGCTTCAAATTTGGAATTTGCTTTAGATATTGCAGTTCGCTCTATTGATTTTTATGAAGAATACTACGGAGTAAAATATCCGATTCCTCAATCTCTGCATGTAGCTTTGCCAGACTTTTCTGCAGGAGCTATGGAAAATTGGGGCTTGGTCACTTATCGTGAAGTTTATCTTTTAGTAGATGAAAATTCAACTGTTACAAGCCGTCAGCAAGTAGCTCTTGTGATTGCTCACGAATTGGCTCACCAATGGTTTGGTAATTTGGTTACAATGAAATGGTGGGATGACCTTTGGCTCAATGAAAGTTTTGCCAATATGATGGAATATGTCTGTGTGAACGCTATTGAGCCGACTTGGAACATTTTTGAGGACTTCCAAACAAGTGGCGTTCCTCTGGCTCTAAAACGGGATGCGACTGACGGTGTTCAATCTGTCCATGTGGAAGTAAAGCATCCAGACGAAATCAATACCTTGTTTGACCCAGCAATTGTCTATGCTAAAGGAAGTCGTCTCATGCACATGCTTCGTCGTTGGTTAGGAGATGAAGCCTTTGCAAAAGGTTTGAATACTTATTTTGCTAAACACCAATACAGTAATACGATTGGTCGTGACTTGTGGAATGTTCTCGGTGCAGCTTCAGGACGTGATGTGGCAGCCTTTATGGATTCGTGGTTAGAACAACCAGGTTATCCAGTTTTAACAGCGGTTGTGGAAAATGACACTCTCAAAATTTCTCAAAAACAATTCTTTGTTGGAGAAAAAGAAGAAAAAGACCGTTTATGGGTTGTGCCATTGAATAGCAATTGGACTGGTATTCCAGATACTTTAGAAACCGAAACGCTTGAGATTCCAAATTATGCAGCTCTGGCAGCGCAAAATGAAGGAGCACTTCGTTTCAATACAGAAAATACGGCGCATTACATTACTGATTATCAAGGGGAATTGTTGGATAATATTTTAGCAACTATTACGGACTTGGATAATACAAGTAAGTTACAAGTAGTACAAGAACGTCGTCTGGTGGCGGAAGCTGGTTTTGTTTCATTTGCAGATTTGATTCCAGTGGTTGAAAAGTTAACCAATGAAACATCTTATCTTGTAGTATCTGCTGTGAAGGCTGTTCTAAATGGTTTGAAGACTTTTGTGGACGAAGGGACAGAAACAGAGGCAGCCTTTAAAAAATTACTCGTTAAGCTGAATGAAGATAACTTTGACCGACTTGGCTTTGAAGCGAAAGACGGTGAAACAGATGAAGATGAATTGGTACGTCAAATTGTTGTGGCAAATATGATTGCAGCTGATGATGAACAAGCGAGCCAAAAAGCGAGCCAAATCTTTGAAGCGCATCAAGAAAACTTGGAAAAACTTCCAGCAGCCACTCGTTTGCAAATTTTGATTAACCAAATCAAACACCATGAGACAAAGGAATTGACCGATCAATATCTAGCAACCTACATTACAACGGTTGACGGTAACTTCCAACGTCAATTGGCTTCGGCTCTTTCTTATACCAAGGACGAAACAACCCTCACCCATCTTTTAGAAGAATGGAAAAATAAGGATGTTGTAAAACCGCAGGATTTAGCAATGAGTTGGTATTTTACTTTCTTACAACATGATTTCACACAAGGAACTGTCTGGACCTGGGCGCGTGACAATTGGGATTGGATTAAGGCAGCTCTTGGTGGAGATATGAGTTTTGACAAATTTGTCATTTATCCAGCAAGTACCTTTAAGACGTATGAACGTTTAGCAGAATACAAAGCCTTCTTTGAACCACAATTATCTGATTTGGCAATTAGCCGTAACATTAGTATGGGAATCAAAGAAATTTGCGCTCGTATTGATTTGATTGACAAAGAAAAAGTAGCTGTTGAAGCAGCAATCAAAGCGACAGTATAACAGTATAGAAAAGAAAAGGTTGAATGCGAATTTCAGCCTTTTCTTATTGCATTTTGCTGTTTTATTAAAAAAGTGATAGTTTTTGAAAGAAAATGTTTGACTTTGAAATGAATTGGTGTATAATAAATCTGTAAACGATTGCAGGAAGAGGTGAGGTCTATCTTAAAATCAGAACGCAAACAGGTAATTTTAGAGGAAATCAATCATCATCAAGTTGTTTCTCTGGATAGCTTAGTTCGTTTGTTAAATACGTCTGAATCAACAGTTCGTAGAGATCTAGACGAATTGGAAGATGAAAGAAAACTGCGCCGGATTCACGGTGGAGCAGAAAGCATTCATTTTCTTCAAGAGGAAGAAAGCAATCAAGAAAAATCTATCAAAAACGTTCAAGATAAATTACGAATTGCTCAAAAAGCGGCGGAATTGATACAAGAACAGGATGTTATTTTTATTGATGCTGGAACGACAAATGAATTGTTAATCAATGAGCTTTCAAGCAAACATATGACGGTTGTGACCAACTCCATTCACCATGCTACAAAGTTAGTTGAGAAAAACATTCCAACGGTTATTATCGGAGGAGTTGTCAAAAGCTCAACAGATGCTAGTATTGGTGGTGTTGCTTTGAATCAAATTGGTCAGTTGAATTTCAACAAAGCTTTTATTGGTATGAATGGAATTGATGAAAATTTCTATACAACGCCTGATATGGAAGAAGGAGCAGTCAAACGAGCGATTCTTGACAACGCCAAGCAGACCTACATCTTAGCTGATGCTTCAAAAATCGGTCATTCCTCTTTCGTGAAAGTCGCCCCTATCAAACGTGCTAGCATTATTACGAGTGCATGCGCCAATGAGCAATTGGAAAAGATAAAAGAAAAAACGGAGGTTATTGAAGTATGATTTATACTGTTACGCTTAACCCTTCTATTGACTATATTGTCCGTTTGGATAAGGTCAATGTTGGAAGCGTGAATCGTATGGAGAGCGATGATAAATTTGCTGGTGGAAAAGGCATCAACGTCAGTCGTGTGCTCAAACGTTTGGGAATTGACAATACAGCGACTGGCTTTATCGGTGGCTTTACTGGAAAATTTATTACTGATACCTTGGAAAATGAAGCGATTGCGACTAAATTTGTCCAAGTGTCAGAGGATACGCGTATCAACGTTAAGATTAAAGCAGACGCTGAGACAGAAATCAATGGAACGGGTCCGACTGTCTCACCAGAGCAATTGGCAGCCTTAAAAGATATTCTTTCAGGGCTTTCAGAGAAAGATACAGTTGTCTTTGCAGGGTCAAGCAATAAAAATCTAGGCAATGTCGTCTATAAAGAGTTAATTAGTCTGACGAGGCAAACTGGAGCACAAGTCGTTTGTGATTTCGAGGGACAAACACTTATTGATTCACTAGAGTTTCAGCCATTATTGGTTAAGCCGAATAACCATGAACTTGGTGATATTTTCAGAGTGAAGCTGGAAAAGCTGGATGAGATTGAGAAATATGCTCGTGAAATTCTAGCCAAAGGTGCGCAACATGTCATTATTTCTATGGCAGGTGATGGAGCGCTTTTGGTAACAAAGGACGGAGCTTATTTTGCAAAACCAATCAAGGGAATCGTGAAAAATTCTGTTGGAGCTGGTGACTCAATGGTTGCAGGCTTTACTGGCGAATTTGTTCGTTCAGGAAATGCTGTTGAAGCCTTCAAATGGGGAGTGGCTTGCGGAACGGCAACGACTTTCTCTGATGATTTGGCAACAGCCGCTTTTATTAACGAAACATATGAAAAAGTAGAGGTAGAAAAAATATGAAAATTCAGGATTTACTGAGAAAAGATGTGATGTTGCTTGATTTACAAGCAACTGAAAAAACAGCTGCTATTGATGAAATGATTCACAGTTTAGTTGACCACGGTTATGTGACAGATTTTGAAACATTCAAAGAAGGAATCTTGGCTCGTGAAGCTTTAACGTCAACAGGCTTGGGCGACGGGATTGCCATGCCACACAGTAAAAATGCGGCAGTCAAAGAAGCAACCGTTCTTTTTGCAAAATCAAACAAAGGTGTGGATTATGAAAGTTTAGACGGGCAACCGACAGATTTGTTCTTCATGATTGCTGCACCAGAAGGAGCGAACGATACTCACTTGGCTGCACTTGCAGAATTGTCACAGTACCTGATGAAAGATGGATTTGCAGACAAACTTCGTCAAGTAACTTCGCCAGATGAAGTGATTGCATTATTTGACCAAGCGTCTGAAAAAGCAGCAGAACCTACAACGGTAGCACCGGCAACCAAAGATGGTGATTTCCTTGTTGCGGTAACAGCATGTACAACGGGAATTGCACATACTTATATGGCGCAAGAAGCTCTTCAAAAGGTAGCGGATGAAATGGGAGTTGGTATCAAGGTTGAGACCAACGGTGCTAGTGGTATCGGAAACAAACTGACCGCAGAAGATATTCAAAAAGCAAAAGCGGTTATTATTGCGGCTGATAAAGCTGTGGAAATGGATCGATTTGACGGCAAGCCATTGATTAACCGCCCAGTTGCTGACGGTATTCGTAAGACAGAAGAGTTGATTAACTTGGCATTGTCAGGAAAAGCAGAAGTATATCATGCAGCCAATAAAGCAGCTGCGTCCTCTTCAGCGAATGCAGCAGGCGATTTCTACAAACACTTAATGAGTGGTGTTAGCCAAATGCTTCCATTCGTTATTGGCGGTGGTATCATGATTGCGGTGGCATTCTTGATTGACCAAGCAATGGGAGTACCAAAAGATCAATTGGCAAATCTCGGTACTTATCATGAGTTGGCAGCTATGTTTAAGAATATTGGTGGCTTGGCCTTTGGCTTTATGCTTCCTGTACTTGCTGGTTATATCGCTTATTCTATTGCTGAAAAACCAGGTTTAGCGCCAGGTTTTGTAGCAGGTAGTATGGCTTCCGCAGGTCTTGCTTTTGGTAAAATTCCATTTGCAGAAGGTGGGAAAGCTACTCTTGCACTTGCTGGTGTACCTTCTGGTTTCCTTGGAGCCCTAGTGGGTGGTTTCCTTGCAGGTTACGTTGTAAACTTCCTTAAAAAAGCCTTGAGTTGTCTTCCAAAGTCGCTTGAGGGTATCAAGTCCATTCTACTTTATCCACTGTTGGGAACCTTGCTAACTGGCTTCTTGATGTTGTTGGTGAATATTCCAATGGCCGCTATCAATACTGGCTTGAATAGTTTCCTAGAAGGCTTATCTGGTAGTTCAGCTGTCCTCCTTGGACTCGTTGTAGGTGGTATGATGGCTATTGATATGGGCGGTCCCTTCAACAAAGCGGCTTATATCTTTGGTACAGGAACTCTTGCAGCAACTGTTTCAACAGGTGGTACAGTTGTAATGGCAGCGGTTATGGCTGGTGGTATGGTTCCTCCTCTAGCAGTCTTTGTTGCAACGCTTTTATTCAAAGATAAATTTACCGAAGAAGAACGCAATTCAGGCTTGACAAACATTGTTATGGGACTATCCTTCATTACTGAAGGTGCTATTCCATTTGGTGCTGCTGACCCTGCCCGTGCCATTCCAAGCTTTATGGTTGGTTCAGCCTTAGCAGGCGCACTTGTCGGCATGGCTGGTATTAAACTCATGGCACCACACGGAGGTATCTTCGTTATTGCACTTACTTCAAATGCTCTTCTCTATATCATCTTCATCTTGATTGGCGCAATTGTAAGTGGTGTGTTATTCGGAGCGCTTCGCAAACCATTGAATAAATAATGATGAGTTTCATCGTTCTAGGAGTTGGAGAAAAATTCTCTAGCTCCTTTTTTAATCTAAAAGAAACATTGAAAGGAGATGATTTTCATACTGATAAAATTAGTCAGGCGCTGGAAAATATGTTATAATTTTAATAACGCATATTTTGAGGAGAAATGAAATGGAATTACAACGCGAAAAAGAATTTGTCAGTCAATATCACTATGACGCACGTAATTTAGAGTGGGAAAAAGAAAACGGAACCCCAGAAACAAAAGTGGATGTCAATTTTCAATTGTTAAATCAAGATCAAGAAGGACAAGTAACTTCTATCGTTGTAATTGTGAACTTTATGATTGTCTTTGATGCTTTTGTAATTAGTGGAACAATCTCACAAGTCAACCATATCATGGGACAAATTGTCAATGAGCTAAGTGAATTTGAGCAGGACGAAGTAGAACAACTTGCTCGTCCAAGTTTGTCCATATTAAATCGTTTGACCTATGAAGTAACAGAAATCGCCTTGGATTTACCAGGTATCAATTTGGAGTTTTAATGCATGAAATTAGCCGTAATTACTGATTCGTCAGCATATTTGGATAGCAAAGTCATCGAAAATGAGCATTTATTTATCTTAGATATTCCCGTTAGTATTGACGGGGTTGAGTACATCGAAGGAAAGAATCTTTCTGCTAGCGAATTTTATCAAAAAATGGCAGCCTCTAGTGAATTACCAAAGACCAGCCAACCGAGTATCGCCAGCTTAGTGAACACTCTGTCTTTAGTAGAAGGGCAAGGTTATACTCATGTTATTGGTCTGTTTTTATCGAGCGGCATTTCTGGCTTTTATCAAAATATCCAGTATTTGAAAGATGAATTTCCAAGTTTAGAAATTGCTTTTCCAGATTCAAAAATCACAAGTGCGCCGCTTGGAATGATGGTGGAGCATATTTTAAACTGGGCTGAACAAGGGTTAGCGTTTGAGCAAATTCTGAGCAATCTTGACGTTCAAATCAAGGGAATTGGTGGCTTCATCATGGTAGATGACTTAAATCATTTGGTGAAAGGCGGTCGTTTGTCGAATGGCGCTGCAATTCTGGGAAACTTGCTCAGTATCAAACCAATTCTTTACTTTAATGACGAGGGCGGCATTGAGGTTTATGAAAAGATTCGTACCGAGAAAAAAGCTACGAAACGCCTGATTGAGATTGTCAAAGAGCAAACTGCACAAGGAAATTACCAAGTGATGATTATTCATGGAAATGCACTGGAAAAAGCAGAACATTTACATCAATTATTGTTAGAAGATAGTGTTTCTGGAGAGATTCCGATTGCGACATTTGGTAGTGTGATTGGAACTCACTTGGGTGCTGGAAGTATTGCCTTAGCCTATATTCCGATTATTTAAGGAGGATTCCATGAGTATAAAGGTTATTATTGCTGGTTTCAAAGGAAAAATGGGACAAGCTGCTTATAACATGGTGACAGAAGATCCTGCATTAGAGCTCGTTGGATTGCTTGACCCACTTACTCCAGAAAAAGAAGTAGCTGGTGTTCCCGTTTTTAATCAGAAAGAAGATTTGAGTGGCATAGAAGCGGATGTATGGGTTGATTTTACAACTCCTAAAGTGGCGTATGAAAATACTCGTTTTGCATTAGAGCATGGTTTTGCACCTGTGGTCGGAACGACTGGATTTACATCGGATGAAATCAAAGACTTAGTTGAGTTTTCTCGTCAAAAAGAGCTAGGAGGCTTGATTGCTCCTAATTTTGCTGTGGGAGCGGTTCTTTTGATGCAATTTGCAACGCAAGCAGCTAAATATTTTCCAGATGTGGAAATCATTGAATTACATCATGATCAGAAAAAGGATGCGCCGAGTGGCACAGCGATTAAAACAGCTGAATTGATCAGCAAGGTTCGCCCCAAGAAGCATCAAGGTGCAATGGACGAAAAAGAGTTATTACAAGGAGCACGTGGTGCAGAAATGGACGGCATGCGCATTCATTCGGTTCGTTTACCAGGATTGGTGGCTCATCAAGAAGTAATCTTTGGCGGTCAAGGTGAAGGACTGACACTTCGTCATGATTCGTACGATCGTAAGTCTTTCATGACGGGGGTGAATTTAGGTATTAAGGAAGTGGTCAAGAAAAAAGAGCTTGTCTACGGATTGGAATATTTGTTATGAGATTAAAAAATCTGCCTTCTGAATTTCAGGAGGCTTTACCAGTATTAAAGAAGATTAAGAATGCCGGTTTTGAGGCGTACTTTGTCGGTGGTTCAGTCCGCGATGCTTTATTGAATCGACCGATTCATGATGTGGATATTGCGAGTTCTAGTTATCCAGAAGAAACCAAACGTATTTTTGAGCGAACGATTGATGTCGGTATTGAGCATGGGACAGTTTTAGTCTTAGAAGATAATCATGAATACGAAGTGACGACTTTTCGGACAGAGGATATCTATGTAGATTATCGCAGACCGAGCAATGTCACGTTTGTTCGTTCTCTCGAAGAAGATTTAAAACGGCGCGATTTCACGATCAATGCTTTGGCTTTGGATGAAGCAGGGAATGTGATTGATTTATTTGAAGGGTTGGCTGATTTAGAAAATCAGATCTTACGTGCTGTAGGAATACCTTCGGAACGTTTCAACGAAGACGCTTTGCGCATTATGCGAGGATTTCGTTTTCAGGCATCCTTAGGCTTTTCATTAGATACAGACACATGTAATGCTATGAAACTGTGTGCTCCGTTATTAGAAAAAATTTCTGTAGAGCGGATTTTTATTGAATTTGACAAATTACTGACAGCGTCTTATTGGCGTAAAGGATTGAAAAGTCTGCTTGCCAGTGGTGCAACAGACTATTTGCCTGACATGCGCAGCAGCCAATCTCAGTTGGAAACGATGTTTGATGTTAAAGCAGATTTTCAATTTACGAGTTCAGAGCAAGCTTGGGCTACTCTTTTAATGACTCTTCAAGTAAAAAATGTTAAAAAATTCCTCAGGCATTGGAAAACTTCAAATGAATTTCAAAAGCGCATAGAGCAAATTGTCACGATTTATAATATTCGCCAAAGGCATTTTCTGGATAAGGAAGAATGCTATCGTTTTGAACTGGAACTGATGATACAAGCAGAAGAAATTCGTCAAGCACAGGGATTAGCTGTTGATTTTGAAAAGATTCATTCTACTTATGATTCACTAACGATTCATGATAAACATGAAATTGTCGTCAATGGCGGTCTGTTAATCAAAGAATTTGGCTTTAAGCCGAGTCCTGCTTTAGGACAGCTCTTGACTGAGATTGAGGCGGCTATTGTGAATGGTGCTTTGGACAACCGTCTTGAAGCTATCTTAGCTTTTGTAGAGGAGAGAAGATGAGTGACTTTATTGTTGAAAAGTTGACTAAAACGGTGGGAGATAAGACTGTTTTTAAAAACATTTCCTTTATTATTCATGGTTTGGATCGGGTTGGCTTGATTGGGGCTAATGGAACTGGAAAAACGACTCTTTTGAATGTTCTGTCTGGAAAATCTGGATTTGATGGGGACGTTAATCCTTTTTCAGCTAAATCGGGCTATAAGATTGGCTACTTAACCCAAGAACCGCACTTTGATGACGACAAAACGGTACTAGATACGGTTTTATCAAGCAATCTGCGAGAAATGCAGCTCATTCGTGAGTATGAGTTATTGCTGTCTAACTATGATGAAAGCAATCAATCTCGTTTAGAGAAGATTATGGCTGAAATGGATGCTCTTCAAGCATGGGAAATTGAAAGTCAAGTTAAGACGGTTTTGTCGAAGCTAGGTTTGACCGACTTATCTGCTAAGGTCGGCGACCTGTCAGGTGGTTTGCGACGCCGCGTGCAATTAGCGCAAGTCTTGTTAGGAGACGATGACTTATTGCTCCTTGACGAGCCGACCAACCATTTGGATATTGATAGTATCGAATGGCTGACGAATTTTTTGAAGAATTCCAAAAAAACGGTTCTCTTCATTACCCATGACCGTTATTTTTTAGACCATGTTTCGACGCGGATTTTTGAATTGGACAGCGGAGATTTGCTTGAATATCAAGGAAATTATCAAGATTACGTCCGTTTGAAAGCAGAACAAGACGAGCGAGATGCTGCCCTTCTCCATAAAAAACAACAGCTTTATAAGCAGGAATTGTCCTGGATGCATCGCCAGCCACAGGCTAGAGCAACCAAGCAGCAAGCTCGAATCAATCGTTTTCAAGATTTGAAAAAGGATTTGTCTGATCAAGCGACTCAGAAAGACTTAGAAATGAATTTCGAGACCAGTCGTATTGGGAAGAAAGTGATTGAATTTAAAGATGTGGGCTTTGCTTATGGTGACAAGAAGATTCTTTCTCATTTCAATTTGTTAGTTCAAAATAAAGATCGGATTGGGATTGTGGGGGATAATGGTGTTGGAAAATCCACCTTGCTCAATCTAATTGCTGGGAAATTAGCACCTCAATCTGGTCAACTGACCATTGGTGAGACAGTTCGTGTGGCTTATTTCTCACAGCAAATTGAAGGGTTGGATGAGTCCAAACGCGTTATCAATTTCTTGCAGGAGGTCGCAGAAGAAGTTAAGACATCTGCGGGGACGACATCAATTGCCGAACTCTTGGAACAATTTCTCTTTCCTCGTTCCACTCATGGAACTTTGATTGAAAAATTATCCGGAGGAGAGAAAAAGCGGCTCTATCTTCTCAAGTTATTGTTGGAAAAGCCGAATGTTTTGCTGTTGGATGAGCCGACTAATGACTTAGATATTGCGACATTAACGGTGCTGGAAAACTTTTTGCAAAGCTTTGCCTGCCCAGTTATGACTGTTAGTCACGATCGGTATTTCCTTGATAAAGTAGCAGATAAGATTTTAGCCTTTGAAGAGGGAACTATCAGAGAATATTTCGGTAATTATACTGATTATCTGGATGAAAAGGCGTTTGAGCTAGAGAGCTCTGCCATTTACCAAAAGTCGGAAAAGGAAAAAGTAGCAAAAGTGCGAGAGGAAAAGAAGCGCTTAAGCTACTTTGAAAAACAGGAGTGGGAGTCTATTGAGGGAGATATAGAGAAGCTTGAGGAGGACATTGCAGCTATTGAGCGGGAAATGCAGGAATATGCTTCGGACTTCGGTCGGCTCGCTGAACTCCAAAAAGAGTTGGATAGCAAAAACGATTTACTTTTGGAGAAATATGAGCGCTATGAATACTTGAGCGAGTTAGTATAGAATTGACTACTGTTTATAATGTGTGTCGAGTATGATTGCATTTTTAAACAAGGTCTATTTACAAGTCCTATAAAATTTGGTATAATATCAACTAATTAAATAAGAATCCGCAAGACTAGTAGCTTAGGGGAAGTTTGACAGGGAGAAGAGCCAGAGACTGAGAGCTCTTTAGATGAAAACTAGGTGAATTCACTTGCAATAGGATTGAGAATTAAGGTCTGGGAAACCAGATAAAAACGGATGGTACCGCGTGTCAACGCTCCGCTTATGGAGTTTGGCATGCGGTCTTTATATTTGGAGGAATTATGTCAACCATTGAAGAACAATTAAATAAGCTTAGAGAAGAAACTCTGGCGTCGTTGAAAAAAATATCGACTGAAAATGAAAAAGAAATGCAAAATCTACGAGTTTCTGTTCTTGGGAAAAAAGGCTCTTTAACAGAGATTTTAAAAGGAATGAAAGACGTCTCTGCCGATATGCGTCCGATTATCGGGAAGCATGTCAATGAAGTGCGTGATATTTTGACTGCTGCTTTTGAAGAATCTGCAAAGCTATTAGAAGAGCAAAAAATTACCAATCAGTTGGCGAATGAGTCAGTAGATGTCACCCTTCCTGGTCGGAAAATTCCTGCTGGGAATCGTCATGTTCTTAGCCAAACAAGTGAAGAAATTGAAGATATTTTTATCGGCATGGGCTATCAAGTCGTAGATGGTTTTGAAGTCGAAACAGACTATTACAACTTTGAGCGGATGAATTTACCAAAAGACCACCCCGCGCGTGATATGCAGGATACTTTCTACATTACAGAAGAAATTTTACTGCGGACTCACACTAGTCCGGTTCAAGCTCGAGCGATGGATGCACATGATTTTTCTAAAGGACCTTTGAAGATGATTTCGCCAGGGCGTGTGTTCCGACGGGATACGGACGATGCGACGCATTCTCATCAATTTCATCAAATTGAAGGTTTGGTTGTCGGGAAAAATATTTCTATGGCAGACCTTCAAGGAACATTGCAGCTCATTGTGCAAAAAATGTTTGGAGAAGACCGCAGTATTCGTCTGCGTCCGTCTTATTTCCCATTTACAGAGCCGTCTGTTGAGGTGGATGTTTCTTGCTTTAAATGCGGTGGGCAAGGATGCAATGTCTGCAAAAAGACTGGCTGGATTGAAATTATGGGAGCTGGAATGGTACACCCACGCGTCCTTGAAATGAGTGGCATTGATGCTGATGTTTATTCTGGTTTTGCTTTTGGGCTGGGTCAAGAACGGGTGGCTATGTTGCGCTACGGTATCAATGACATTCGTGGCTTCTATCAAGGTGATGTTCGTTTTTCAGAACAATTTAAATAAATGCTATGTTAGTAAAAGTAAAAGAAGAACAGGCTGAAGTTCTACGAGAACTGGAAGTGCAAACCTATCAAGAAACTTTCGGCCCTTATATCAAAGCGGAAGATATGCAAGATTATTTTACCCATGAACTCTCCCTTGAGCAGATTCAGAAGGATTTGGCGCAAGTAGAGTCGGAGACTTATTTTGCACTAGATGAGAAAGAAAAGATTGTTGGTTTGCTCAAATTTAACTGGGGGCAAGCACAGACTGAGCCCGTAGAGGCAGAGCACTCAATGGAGAATGCTTTTGAGGTTCATCGGATTTATGTTTTGAAATCTCATCAAGGACAGGGTTTTGGCAAGGAAATGTTTGATTTTGCTATGCAAGAAGCTGTCAAACGTGGCTTTTTCTGGGTTTGGTTAGGTGTTTGGGAAAAGAATTTTAAGGCACAAAACTTTTACTTTAAATATAGTTTTAAACGTTTTAGTGAGCATGAATATGCGACTGGTGAAACGGTTGATATTGACTGGCTCATTCGGAAAGAATTAAATTAAGCGAAAAAGCACTTGGCTTGGGCACTTGTCCCAGCCTCAAAAAGAAAGGAAGTAATATGAGACAAAATTTTTGAGCAGAAACAGTAGCTCTCAAAGATTTCTATGCACTCATATAGATGAATTATGCTAGTAAGTTATAAATGGTTAAAAGAACTAGTTGACGTAACTGTTCTGAGTGAAGAATTAGCTGAAAAAATGTCAACGACAGGGATTGAAGTAGAAGGGGTTAGCTCTCCTGCTGATGGATTGTCAAAAATTGTAGTTGGTGAAGTGGTCAGCTGTGAAGAGGTTCCTGAGACGCACTTACATGTGTGTCAAGTGAATGTTGGAGAAGAAGCGCTTCGACAAATCGTTTGCGGCGCTCCAAATGTACGAGCAGGAATCAAGGTTATGGTAGCTCTTCCAGGAGCTCGTATTGCAGATAATTACAAGATTAAAAAGGGAAAAATCCGTGGGTTAGAATCCCTTGGAATGATTTGTTCCCTTGGAGAATTAGGCATTTCGGACTCGGTTGTTCCAAAAGAATTTTCCGATGGTATTCAAATTTTGCCAGAAGAAGCTGTACCGGGGGATTCCGTTTTTCCTTATCTTGACTTGGATGATGAAATTATTGAGCTTTCTATCACACCGAACCGTGCAGATGCGCTTTCAATGCGTGGAGTAGCGTATGAGGTAGCAGCTATCTACGACAAGTCGGTTCATTTTAAAGATTTTCCGTTGTTGGAAACACAAGAGCAAGCTGGAGAACAACTTTCTGTTGCGATTGAAACGGACAAGGCTCCTTTTTATGCAGCACGTATTTTGGAAAATGTAACCATTGCTCCAAGTCCGCAATGGCTTCAAAATCTGCTTATGAATGCAGGGATTCGTCCTATCAATAATGTAGTAGATGTGACAAATTATATTCTACTTTACTTTGGACAACCAATGCACGCCTTTGATTTAGATACTTTTGAGGGCAATCAAATTGTAGTGCGCGAAGCGTGTGCGGGCGAAAAATTAGTAACTCTTGATGACGAAGAGCGCGAATTAGAAATGAGCGATCTTGTGATTGCGGTAGCAGATAAGCCAGTCGCTCTTGCTGGTGTCATGGGTGGAGCTGCAACGGAAATTTCTTCTCAATCAAGCCGTGTAGTGCTTGAAGCAGCAGTTTTTGACGGAACTTCCATTCGTAAGACGAGCGGACGTCTCAATCTTCGTTCAGAATCATCCTCTCGTTTTGAAAAAGGAATTAACCTAGCGACAGTAACAGAAGCTCTAGATGCTGCGGCTAGCATGATTGCAGACCTTGCAGGTGCAACGGTACAAGCCGGTATCGTCTCAGCGGGTCAAGTGGACACATCAGATGTTGAAATTGTTTCAACATTATCAGATGTCAATCGTGTACTTGGGACGGAATTAACTTATACAGATATTGAAGATGTTTTCCGTCGCCTTGGTTTTGGTCTTACTGGCGATGCAGAGAAATTCACAGTCAGCGTACCACGCCGTCGTTGGGACATTCACATTGAAGCAGACCTTTATGAGGAAATTGCGCGTATCTATGGTTATGATAAATTACCAGCAACTCTTCCAAAAGGTGACGGAACAGCTGGTCAATTGACAGAAACCCAAAAACTTCGTCGCAAAGTTCGTACAGTTGCAGAAGGTGCTGGATTGACAGAAGTTATCACCTATGCTTTGACTACTCCTGAAAAAGCTGTGCAATTTAGCACTAATCCAAGTAACTTGACAGAGCTGATGTGGCCGATGACAGTAGATCGCAGCGTTCTTCGTCAAAATATGGTAGCTGGCATTTTGGATACTGTTGCCTATAATGTAGCACGTAAAAATAAGGATTTGGCTCTGTATGAAATCGGAAAAGTCTTCGAGCAAACGGGGAATCCACAGGAAGAATTGCCAACTGAAATCAACAGCTTTGCCTTTGCTTTGACAGGTTTGGTTACTGAAAAGGATTTTCAAACTCCAGCTGTACCAGTTGATTTCTTTTATGCAAAAGGAATTTTGGAAGCACTTTTTGACCGTCTGGGTCTAAAAGTAGAGTACACAGCGACACAAGCATTAGCTGGTATGCACCCAGGTCGTACAGCGACTATTTCACTAGACGGACAAGTCGTTGGTTTTGTCGGTCAAGTTCATCCAGTAACTGCTAAGGATTATAATATCCCAGAAACGTATGTAGCAGAAATCAACTTGACAGCGATTGAACAAGTAATGCAACCAGCAAAACTATTTGTAGAAATTACCAAATTCCCAGCTGTAACACGTGATATAGCACTGCTTCTGAAAGCAGAAATCAGTCACAAAGAGGTGGTTGCAGCTATTGAGGCTGCTGGTATGAAACGCTTGATAGATATCAAATTATTTGACGTCTTCTCAGGTGAAAAACTGGGACTCGGCATGAAATCAATGGCTTACACCTTAACTTTCCAAAATCCAGAGGATACTCTGGAAGATGAGGAAGTAGCTCGTTATATGGAAAAAATCCAAAAGTCTCTTGAAGTAACGATTGGTGCAGAAGTGCGGTAAGACATGAAAAGCTCCTAAATTGAAGTTTAGGAGTTTTTTCTTGTAGTAATATAATGTATAATAAGGAAAAGTTTTATATCGGAGGAGAAAATGACAGTTTTTACACAACTTTGGAAAGCATTTTCCAATTTACCAGAAGTGACAGCGATTGCCTTAGGCGGATCTCGTAGCGGAGAAACTTATGATGAGACTTCGGACTATGATTTATATATTTACTGCACGAGCATTCCAGATGAAGACAGTCGGAAGTTGATTTTGACCCAATATTGTTCTTATATGGAAATAAGCAATCAATTTTGGGAATTGGAAGACGACTGTACCTTAAATAATGACATTGATATTGATATTCTTTATCGGAATATTCGTGATTTTGCGCGAGATATTGAAAATGTCGTCGAAAAGCACCAAGCAGGAAATGGCTACACCACTTGCTTTTGGCACAATTTAAAAACCTGCAAGATTCTTTATGATGCTAATGGAGAGTTCGGAAAATTGAAAAAACGGTTTGACGTTCCTTTTCCTCCAAAATTAAAAGACAACATCATTTCACGAAATTTCAGTCTGTTAACCGGGCATTTGCCATCCTATGATACGCAGATTTTAAAAGCAGCAAAACGAAAAGACCTTGTCAGTGTCAATCACCGTATTGCAGCCTTTTTAGAATCCTATTTTGACATAATTTTTGCAGTTAATGAATTGACCCACCCCGGCGAGAAGAGAATGATATCATATGCAGCAGCACATGCGAACCTTCTTCCTAATCAATTTGAGCAATCTTTAAATACTTTACTAATGAGCATTACTGCTAGCCCTGAAATTCTTGAAAAACAATTAAGGGAAATTATTGCAAATTTAGAAGAAATTTTATCGTAAAATTCTCTGCCAATTGAGTTGTTAAGTACTAAAAAACGACCCAAGCCGTTTTTTAGTGCTTTTGATTTACAACTGTAAAAGTAGTATAATGTCACATATTTTAAAGAACTATTTAAAGGGAGAGAAAAATGAATCGTCAAGTAATGGGTAAAGAGCGTTTGGGAGCTTTTATTGATGCGGTGATTGCTATTATTATGACCATTTTGGTATTGGAACTGGAAAAGCCGAAAACCTTTGATTTACAAGGTCTATGGGAGTTCCGAACTAATTTTTTTGCCTATGGATTGTCCTTTTTCTGGCTTGGGGCTATGTGGACAAACTTTCACTCTTCATCGCAGGTAGTGGAGAAAATTAGTCAAAAAACAGTCTGGACTGCTATAATCATGCTTTTCTTTTCATCATTTTTCCCTTATACAACAAAATTAGTGGCTTCAAATTTTAACAATGCTATCTTAGATGAATTAAAAAAACTAGAGACAGAAGAAATTATCATTCGTCATGACGATAGACATACCTATGATTCTTTAACAGATTCTGCTCTTTCTGTTTCACAGACTTCGCAAAGTACCATGCTTGTGCCTAGACCAACTGTCATGGAAGTTGAAAAGTATTTGCAAGAGTGGGCTAACCTTGAAAGCTATAAATTACAAGAAACGGCATTAGATCGCTTGTTTTTTGAACTATCACCGAAAAATACAGATATTTCAGATATTCTGTTAAAGGTTGCAACACTAAATGACTTTTATAGTACTAATATTTTTTCAATATTTCCTGTAGCAAAACATATTTTATCACTTGACATTGATGAGAGGTTAAAGAGTGGTGATATTTTTCTAGTAAATGAAATTCAAAATATAACCATAAAAGAAGGTGTGCAGCGAAAATTCTATTCTTTTGCAACTAAGTATTGCTCGCATCACAATCCTTTAGCGTATCCCATATACGATAGTTATGTTGAAAAGGTCTTGAAGTACTTTAGAAAAACAGATCATTTTGCAAAGTTTAAGAATGCTGATTTAAAGGATTACCAGCAATTCAAAAATCTAATTCTAACCTTTAGAAGTTATTACGGACTAGAGCAATTCAATCTTAAACAAATAGACCAATATTTATGGCAGCTGGGAAAAGAATATTTTCCAAATAATTATAAATAGTTTGTATCCCCTAGAAAGGAAAACGACAAAATTGCATTACAAATTTCTACTATTCGATCTTGACCACACCTTGTTAGATTTTGATTTAGCGGAGGATTTGGCTTTGACTGCTTTTCTAAAAGAGCAGGGTGTGGCTGATATTCAGGCTTATAAAGACTACTATATTCCTATGAATAAAGCTCTTTGGCGGGACTTGGAACAGGAAAAACTGACCAAATCTGAGCTGATTAACACACGCTTTTCTCGTCTCTTTAACCACTTTGGTGTGGATAAGGACGGTGTTGAGTTGGCTCTCCATTACCAGCAACATATTGCCCAGCAAGGTCAGACCTATACTGGAGCTAGTGAGCTCTTGGATGTTTTGACAGAGGCAGATTATGAACTTTACGCTGCTACCAATGGTATCGGCTTCATTCAGACTGGTCGACTGGCTCGTTCGGATATCTCCCCCTATTTTAATCAGATTTTCATCTCTGAGCAACTCCACACGCAAAAACCCGATGCTCTATTTTTTGAAAAAATAGCAGAGCTAATACCAAATTTTGACAAAAATCGAACTCTAATGATTGGAGATTCTTTGACAGCAGACATAACGGGCGGGAACAATGCAGGCATTGATACGGCTTGGTATAATCCTAAAAGGTTGAGTAATCATACGCAAGCGAAACCGACTTATAATTTTCAGTCCTATCAGGATTTGTTGGATTTGCTGATAAAATAATAAGACAGAGATCATACCACCTCTGTCTTATTATTTTATAGTTTATTTTCGTGCTATCCAAGCCATTAGAGTAGAAGCTAGAATGGCTAGAAAAATAATGACTACCATGGCTTTAGGAGTGCCATCTGAAAAAAGAGCGAGGAGCAAGGAAGAAAGAATCCCACTTCCGTATTGGAGAGAGCCAAGTAGAGCGGCTGCTGAACCTGTCATCGAATCCTCTGCGCTATTGAGAGCTGCGGCATTTGAACATGCTGCAACGATATCATTGGTACTAAAAATGAGAAGCATAGGAAAGACGACTGCCCAAAGACTACGAAAATTTCTAATATTAAACAGTAGTAGTAAAAGAGCAAAAGCAAGAGCACAGCTAGTGGCAATGTGCAAGAGATTTCGTAGAGAAAAACGATCAACTAACCGACGATTAAGCATACTGATGATTGAAACCCCGATAATATTGATACCGAAGAAAACACCGTAATGTTCTGCTTTGTCGCCGTTTTCTTCTCTTCTCTTTTACTCATGAACTTTTCCTATTTTTTAAAAACTTTTTCCATGATGGTTTCTTGTGGTTTAAAACCTTGATGTTCATAAAATCGTAAGGCACCAGCGTTATCATTCCATACATTAAGGGTTAAGTTGTAACAGTCCATTTCTTGGGCAAATTCTTCTGCAAAACGGCAAAGCTGCTCACCAATTTTTTGACCACGAGCACTTTCATCAACGCAAAGGTCTTCAATGAAAAGTGTTTTGATAGGTGTCAATACGAGACTGTGTGGTTCTTTAATGATGCAAAAGAGGTGACCCAAGATTTTACCTTCTTCATTTTCATAGACAAAGATTGGTGTATGTTCTTGAGACATCAGTGTTTTCAATTGTTCATCGTTGAATTTGCGACTACTCTCTTGGAAAATGTCTGGTCGGACGTTGTGATGAACAAGCAAGATTTGCTCTAAGAGATTATTGAGTGCTGGAATATCGCTTGGGACTGCTTTTCTAATAGGCATGGTGAGCTCCTTTTGGTGACCGTCGGTTATTTTCTTTTAAAATATAATAGGACTGTTGGTCATTTTTGTCAAGAAGAAAATGAAAAAATCTTTTTGAGCAATGTAAAAAGAACCCACAACACGTGAGTTCTAATAATGGGAGTGAGACAACTTTATCAATTTTTAAAGTAGGGATGATCTTTTAAGCTTTTAAAAATAGGTCTACTGATAAAACTAATTGCAATCAGTTTTATGAGATCTGGTAAAATGAAGGGGATGACTCCGACTGTAATAGCTTTATCAAGTTGAAAAACTGCTAGAAACATTAAACCAAGTACACCACCGACAAAAACCAAAGCATCTCCGAGTAGGTTTGATACGAGTATCGTTAAAAAGCTGCTATTTTTGGAAGTTAGACTAGCTGTTACTAGGGCGTAGAACAAATAAAACCAGAGATAACCTGCATTTGGACCGACAAGTGCTTGAAATCCACCGTTTCCTCCTGCAAAGACAGGAAGACCAATAGCGCCTAAGAGAAGATAAAGAGCGACTGCTAATAGAGCTTCTTTTCGATGAAAAATAGTAGCCACTAAGCCAATTGCCATATTTTGCAAAGCAAAAGGAACTGGACCGATAGGAATAGTAATCTGAGCAAAAACGGCTATCAAAGCTGCGCCAATTGCTGGTAAAACGAGTGTAAATGATTTTTTCATAATTGTAACCCTTTATTTTATAATATGGTAACTATTATAGAACAAATAAAAAAAATGTCAAGGGTTAAATAAAAAGGCAAAAGCATAGACTGAATTCACCTTTTTTCAAAATGTTTACTTTTTCTGAGATATTACTTTTTTTTATTTTTACTGCGAAGGAATAATATCAAAATTGCAATTAGTCCAAAGACATTTAAAAAGATAAATAAGACAGTTGTTAGAATTATTTTGGTCTTTTGCATAAAAGCACTTCCTCGTAAAATCGCTTTAATATTATCATAACAAAATGTATCTCTTTATCAACTAAAAAATCATAGGAAAAAGGAGAGGTTGGGCAAAAATTGTCCCACTCCCTAGCAGATAGTATGAAAGAATAAGTTATGGAATGAGAAGAAGTTATCGTGTAAACTAAAATAGTCAGAAGCGCTGATTGCAATTCTGAGTATTGAGATAAAGTGGGAAAATTTTTGGGAGTAAGACATTTATGATGCTCAACGCATGGTGACAAACTCTTCTGAACCGGTTGGGTGAATGGCGACAGTCGCATCAAAATCTGCTTTGGTAGCTCCCATTTTAATAGCAACAGCAAAACCTTGAATCATCTCATCAACACCGTAGCCAATAGCGTGGAGACCAATGACTTTCTCATCTGGTCCAGTTGTAATGAGCTTGAACTTGGCTTGTTGTCGGTGTTGGGTGACAGCTGAATACATGGAAGCAAAGTTAGAAGTGTAAATATGGATATTTTCTGCTCCGTATTGTTGAATTGCCTGCTCTTTGGTCAAGCCAACTGTTCCAATCGCTGGGTGAGAAAAGACAACAGTTGGAATGTTAGAATAATCCATTTTAGCTTCAGTTTTTCCATTAAATAAGCGCTCGGCTAAGGTACGACCTGCTTTGATAGCAACAGGGGTTAATTCTTTTTCGCCTGTAACATCTCCTAGAGCATAAATACCCGATGTTGTTGTATTTTGAAATTCGTCAACTGCTATAAAACCACGAGAATTTAGGGTAACACCAGCCGCTTCTAAATTCAACCCTTTGGTGTTTGCAGTCCGCCCAGTTGCCCAGATGACGTGTTGAACGGTGTGGCTCGTTCTGTCCTCGAAGGTAATACGAATCGCTCCGTTTTCAAGTTTTTCAAGCCTTTCTGGTATTTTGTGCGTATGTAGAGTAGGACCTGATTTCTTCATTTCTTCCACAAGACCATCAATGATATAAGAATCAAAGTTGCGGAGAGGACGATCTCGACGAACGAAAAGGTCTGTTTTTACACCCAGAGCATGAAGGAGTCCGGCTAATTCAACTGCAATATAACCAGCACCAAGAATGGCAACAGATTGAGGGAGTTCTTCCCATGCAAAAACATCGTCAGAGGTTTCACCTAATTCTGCTCCGGAAATAGCTGGAATATGCGGATGAGCGCCTGTCGCAATGACAATGTGCTTGGCTTGGATAAGCTCGCCGTTGACTTCAACTGTATGGCGGTCTATGAATTTGGCGCGACCTTCAATCAACTCAACGCCATTTCGATTGAAACTATTATTGTAAGAATTATGGGCACGATCAATATAGGCTTCGCGATTCTTCCGAAGCGTCTTAAAGTCAAACTGCTGATTATCCGAAGTAAAACCATAGTCTGGTCCATAATCGCGAATGGCTTCGGCAATCTGGGCGCCATACCACATGATTTTTTTAGGAACACAGCCGACGTTGACACAGGTGCCCCCTAATTTCTTTTCTTCAATAACGGCAGCTTTTGCACCATGTTCTCCAGCACGGTTCATGGTTGCTATTCCTCCGCTACCGCCACCAATGGCAATGATGTCAAATGTTCTCATACGAGTCTCCTTTTTATCTGTAGTATGAAATTATTGTAACGTTTTTAGAAAATGATTGCAAAAATCTGCTACAAAAATTGATGAAAGGCTTGATTATTCAATCGTATTATTGTATTATATATTTAACACAATATAAAATAACTAGAAAGAAGGGAGACGGATGTTAAAAGAGTAAAGGATTTCTTATAGATGTTATCTTATTTTTAATCGTATGTGTTATAATATAAAAATAGACCGTTTTCATCAGGAGGAGAAAGAGATGAAAAAATTGAAAAAGTGGCAGTTGTACAGCTTGATTGGTGTAACTGTGGTCGTCGTTTTAGGAGCGATAGGTACGATGTTATTGTTTAATGGTAATAGTACTACTGATAAAGATAAAGAAGAAACGATTCAAGTGCAGAAAGCAAAAGAAGGGTCAGTTGCTTCATCTGTTTTGCTGTCAGGAAATGTTGCGACTAACAATGAGCAATATGTCTACTATGACGGGACAAAGGGCGATTTGGATAATGTTCTTGTAAATGTTGGAGATCAAGTTACAGCCGGACAAGCTTTAGTTCAATACAAGAGTGTTGAAGCACAAGCTGCATATGATGCTGCTGTTCGTGCTTTAAACAAGATTGATCGCCAAATTTATGATTTGAAAACGTATGGAACAACTGTTGATGTGACGGGTGATGAAGCGGCAGATAATAAAACAACTGCGTCTGCAAAACGTTCGGTGGATTCTCAATTAAACGATTTGCAGGACAATCGCGCAGATGCTGTGGACAATATCAATAAAGCACAGGCATTACTAGATGCAACGACTGTCACCAGTACAAATAATGGAACTGTAGTAGAAGTCAATCGTGATGTTTCTAAATCTACGACAGGTACTAATCAAACACTCGTTCATATTGTCAATAACGGCAACCTCCAAGTGAAGGGAGAATTATCTGAGTACAATCTGGCAAATCTTTCGGTCGGGCAAGAAGTAACAATTACGTCCAAGGTCTATCCAGATAAGAAATGGACTGGGAAAATCAGCTATATCTCAAATTATCCAAAAGACAGTCAAAATACAGCAGCAGCTGGTACAGGTACTGCAAATTCAGGAGCAAAATACCCCTATACAGTAGATATTACAAGCGAAATTGGTGATTTGAAGCAAGGATTTTCCGTCAATGTTGAAGTAAAAAACAATACAAGAGGGATTCTAGTTCCGGTCAGCAGCGTTGTTTCTGAAAACAATAAAAACTATGTTTGGACACTAGAAAAAGGAACTGCAAAAAAAGTGCAAGTGATACTAGGAAATGCAGATGCTAAAAATCAAGAAATCTCATCTGGTTTGACAAAAGATAGTAAAGTTATCACCAATCCAACAGATAGCTTGAAAGACGGTCAAGAGGTGAAATCGTATGAAGAAACTCATTGATTTAAAAAATGTTAGCAAAAGTTACCGCAATGGAGATCAAGAGCTTCAAGTTTTGAAAGATGTTCATTTAGAAGTTGAAGAAGGTGAATTTGTTGCGATTATGGGGCCTTCTGGCTCAGGAAAGTCAACCTTGATGAATATCATTGGTATGTTGGATCGCCCAACGAGTGGCGAATATTACTTGGAAGGTGAAAAAGTTGCCAAGCTTAGTGAGAAAAAGCTAGCCAAAGTGCGTAATCAGCAGATTGGCTTCGTTTTCCAACAATTCTTCCTTTTGTCAAAATTAAATGCTCTTCAAAATGTAGAACTTCCTTTGATTTATGCAGGGGTTTCTCAATCCAAACGGAAAGCTTTAGCAGAGCAATATCTTAAAAAAGTTGAGTTAGAAACGCGGATGCACCATTTACCATCAGAACTTTCTGGTGGGCAAAAGCAACGGGTGGCTATTGCGCGTGCCTTGGTCAATCATCCTTCCATTATCTTAGCAGATGAGCCGACGGGAGCCTTGGATACCAAGACGGGTGAGCAAATTATGGAATTGCTGACGGAGCTAAATCGTGAAGGAAAAACCATTATCATGGTCACTCATGAGCCTGAGATTGCAGCCTTTGCAAAACGACAAATCGTTATTCGAGACGGTGTCATCTCGTCAGACAGTAAGAAAGGAGAAGCATGATGCAGAATTGGAAATTTGCAATCAACTCCATTATGGGGCATAAAATGCGCTCTTTCTTAACGATGTTGGGCATTATCATTGGTGTTATGTCTGTTGTGGTTATTGTGGCTCTAGGAAGTGGTATGTCCAATGCCTTCACAGATGTTCTGGGTGGTGCACAGCAAGATGTTTCCTTATTTTACTCACACAAGAGAAGTAAAAATGGTGATGGTGTTATGACGTATCAAGAGATGCGTGACGAAGCTGAAAGTGGAAATGGTGATGAGACAGTTTCGACAGAAGAAGAGCCTCAAATCCAAGAAGTTTGGGTCAAGCAGGCGGTTAATGATATTAACGGAATTGACAATTATTATGTTACAAATAACACAACCGCTACAGTAAATTATGGTAAGAAAAAGGCGGATAATATTCCTATAACAGGTATCAATTCCACTTACTTTACGGTAAAGAAATACCAAATCGTTGCAGGACGGACATTGAAATCAAATGATTATCAAACGTTTGCAAGAGTTGTATTACTGGATACGAAACTAGCTGATATTCTTTTTGGAGGTGCAGATAAGGCGCTCAATCAGATTGTCCAGCTAGGATCTAATAATTACCGTGTGATTGGGGTTTATAAAGATCCAAATGAAACGCGAAATCGCTTAGCCAATATGAACAACGGAAATTTACTAATGGCTAACACTCAGTTGGCAGCTGAATACAATGTTGCTGAGATTATGAATGTCGTGGTACATGTTAAAAAATTAGATGATGTGCTGAAAGACGGAAGTGCAGCTGCGCGCTTGATGACAAAATTGTCTGGTGTGAGAGAAGGCGAGTACCAGATGTTTGATCAAGCCAGTCAATTGGCTGCGATCCAAAGTCAGGTTGCCATTGTGCAAGTGGTTTTTGGAGCGATTGCCGGGATAGCACTTCTCGTTGGTGGTATCGGTGTCATGAATATTATGCTTGTATCGGTAACAGAACGAACCCGTGAAATCGGTCTTCGGAAAGCCCTTGGAGCCACACGTGGTAATATCTTGATGCAATTTGTCATTGAGTCAATGGTGTTGACAGCGATTGGCGGTTTGATTGGGCTTGCTTTAGCAGCTCTTATCGTGGCATTTATCGGTCATAGTTTGGATGCATTTTTCGGAGCTCCACCTACCATTACGACAGTATCTGCTGTCGGAAGTGTGCTCTTTTCTGCAACTATCGGGATTGTTTTCGGTATTTTGCCGGCTAATAAGGCTTCTAAATTGGATCCAATCGAATCCTTGCGTTATGAATAAAAAACTATCTTTTATAGTATGAGAAAGAACGTGTAAAAAAACTCCAACAGATACTCATTTTTCTAGTGAGTTATCCATTGGAGTTTTTATATGAAATGAATGATTTTTAGTGTGATACACGTTTGCGAGCTGCTTTTTTACGGTTTTCTTCGATGAAAGCTGCTTTCTTTTCTTCAGGTTCAATCACTTTTTTCTTGAATGTATAAACTGCACCTGCAACAGCAGCAACAGTACCAGCTACGCCAGTTACAACACCTTTAACAAATCCTTTAGCCATGAGATTTCTCCTTTTCTGAACTTTATTTATGTTATAATATATAGTAACGAAAAATTAAATTTTTTTCAAGGGAAAAGATGAAAACCAAGATAATTGTAATTGTAGGACCAACTGCTGTCGGAAAAACAGCTCTCAGCATAGACCTCGCAAAACGTTTCAATGGTGAGATTATTAGTGGTGATAGTCAGCAAGTTTATAGAAAACTGGACATCGGAACGGCTAAAGTCACTCCAGATGAGCAGGAGGAGATTCCTCATTATTTGATAGATGTACGGGAAGTGACCGAGTCTTATTCGGCTTTTGATTTTGTAAAGGAGTCCGAGGCTGCTATTGAGATGATTGTAGCAAAAGGGAAACTGCCGATTATTGCAGGCGGAACGGGGCTTTACATTCAAAGTTTGCTGGAAGGATATCATCTGGGTGGTTCAGCTTCTCATGAGGAGATTTTAGCTTATCGAGCCGAGCTAGATACTTTGAATGATGAGGAACTATTTGGCAAAATAGCAGAGCTTGGATTGGAAATTTCCCAGATTAACCGTAGGAGAGCTATGCGAGCGCTGGAAATTGCTCATTTTGGGAATGAACTTGAAAACAAACAGCCTGACTATGAAGCCCTGCTGGTTTGTCTGAACGATGACAGAGAAGTTCTTTATGAGCGTATCAATCAGCGAGTAGATCTAATGCTGAAGGCTGGTCTTTTAGAAGAGGCAAAGTGGCTCTATGACAACTATCCACATGTCCAAGCCAGCAAAGGAATTGGCTACAAGGAACTTTTCTCCTACTTTGCTGGAGAGTTGACCTTGGAGGAAGCTATCAATAAACTCAAACAAAATACTCGTCGCTTTGCCAAACGACAGCTAACCTGGTTTAGAAATCGCATGAATGCTACTTTTTATCAGGTCTCAGATCCGAATGCCCAAAAACGGATCATGCAGGATATAGAGGAATTTTTGAATGATTGAAACAGAAAAACAGCAGGAACGAGTGATCCTCATCGGAGTAGAATTGCAGGGGGCGGCTAATTTTGCTATGTCTATGGAAGAATTAGCCAGTTTAGCCAAGACTGCTGGTGCTCAGGTGGTTTCCTCTTACACTCAGAAACGAGAGAAGTATGACAGCAAGACTTTTGTTGGTGCTGGAAAATTAGAAGAAATCAAGCGTATGGTAGAAGCAGATGAGATTTCCACCGTCATTGTCAATAATCGTCTGACACCTCGCCAGAATATCAATTTGGAAGAAATTCTAGGGGTTAAGGTTATTGATCGCATGCAATTAATTTTGGATATTTTTGCTATGCGGGCTAGAAGCCACGAAGGAAAACTTCAAGTTCACTTGGCTCAACTTAAATATCTTTTGCCTCGCTTGGTCGGACAGGGGATTATGCTTAGCCGTCAGGCAGGGGGAATTGGTTCCCGCGGTCCTGGTGAAAGTCAGTTGGAACTCAATCGTCGTAGTGTTCGCAATCAGATCCACGATATTGAGCGCCAACTCAAAATTGTAGAGAAAAGCCGCGCAACTGTACGGGAGAAACGTCTGGACTCCAGTGTTTTTAAAGTCGGTCTGATTGGCTACACCAATGCTGGAAAATCTACCATTATGAATATCTTGACCAACAAGAGCCAATATGAGGCGGACGAACTCTTTGCTACTTTGGATGCGACAACCAAAAGTGTCAATCTGACAGGCAGGCTCAATGTGACCTTGACGGATACAGTCGGCTTTATTCAAGACTTACCGACCGAGCTAGTATCTAGCTTCAAATCTACTTTAGAAGAGAGCAAAAATGTGGACCTTTTGGTTCATGTGATTGACGCTAGCGACCCTAACCACGAAGAGCATGAAAAAACAGTCTTGGCTATTATGAAGGACTTGGATATGCTAGATATTCCTCGCTTGACCCTCTATAATAAAGCAGACAAAGTAGAGAATTTCACTCCAACCTTAACTCCCTATGCCCTGATTTCGGCGAAAAATGAAAATAGCAGAGCAATTTTGCAGAATGCTCTGTTGAATAAGATGAGAGAACTCTTTGTCCCTTTTCGTATCAAGGTTAGTCCTAGCAAGGCTTATAAGTTACATGAATTAGAAAGTCTGGCAATCATTGATAAGAGAGAGTATCTGGAAGAAAGTGAAACAATTTCTGGCCATATAGCAGAAAAGAATAAATGGAGACTAGAAGAATTTTATGACTGATTATATCAAATTAGCACTTAAATATGGCGGTTTCACGAGCTTAGACCGTGTTTATCTAGGAAAGGTTTTGGACAAGTTGTCCGATTCGCAAAAGTTGACCTTTATCACACCACCGCCAAGTGTTATAAATGCGTATTTTTCGGAACTCTATCAAAAAAAGAGTCCGGAAGCTGCAACGGATTATTTTTTAGAATTAAGTAAAGAATTGGCTCTTTTTAACGACCACCCTAACTTTGAAGAGGAAAAGCCTTTTATTCGCTTGAATCTTTCAGGTAGGTCTTATGGTTTCTGCTTTGAAAATGAAGTCGAAACTGGCTTGATTTTTCCGGAAACTCCAGAGGAAATTGAGCCCAATTTGCTTTTTGAAATTGCTCAGATTTTTCCTAACTATCTGGTTTATGAAGAGGAAAATGTCATTCGGATGATACCAGCAATTCCTGAAGAAGTAGTCCAAAAGCAGCCGCTCTCTGCTCTGACAGATCTTTATAAGCTAGCAGATGGTCGCCTGAAACTGGAAGGGTACAATCAGGAAGAGCTAATCCAGTTGGCTCAAGACTATGCTGGTCAGCTTTACTATCGCTCGCAGAATCGCTCTGCTATGATTTATATTAAAGAAAAATAGAAAGAAAAATATGCAACTACAATTTTTAGGTACAGGAGCTGGTCAGCCTTCTAAGGCTCGGAATGTTTCTAGTCTGGTTTTGAAACTATTGGATGAAATCAATGAAATCTGGATGTTTGATTGTGGCGAAGGAACTCAGAATCGTATTTTAGAGACAGCGATTCGACCGCGCAAAATCAGAAAAATTTTTATTACTCATCTGCATGGGGATCATATTTTTGGCCTGCCGGGTTTTTTGGCTACTCGCTCTTTTCAGGCTAATGAAAAACAGACAGATTTGGAAATTTATGGACCAGTTGGCATCAAAAGTTTTGTCATGACAAGTCTGCGTGTGTCGGGGTCTCGCCTGCCTTATCGGATTCGTTTTCATGAGTTTGACGAAAAAAGTTTAGGGAAAATTTTAGAAACTGATAAATTTACAGTTTATGCAGAGAAACTAGACCACAGTATTTTTTGTGTGGGTTACCGCATTATGCAGAAAGATTTGGAAGGTACATTGGATGCTGAGAAATTGAAAGTCGCAGGTGTTCCTTTTGGCCCTCTCTTTGGTAAGGTAAAAAATGGAGAAGATGTAGTGCTAGAGGACGGGACGAAGATTATAGCAGCAGATTACATTTCAGCTCCGCGACCTGGGAAAATCATCACTATTCTAGGTGATACGCGTAAAACAAATGCCAGCGTGCGACTGGCTGTCAATGCAGATGTTTTGGTGCACGAATCCACTTATGGTAAAGGAGATGAGAAAATCGCTCGCAATCACGGTCACTCTACCAATCTACAAGCAGCAGAAGTTGCTAAAGAAGCTGGTGTCAAGCGCCTCCTTCTCAATCATATTAGCGCACGCTTTCTATCAAAAGATATAGGTCAAATGCGCAGAGATGCCAGTTCCATTTTTAAGAACGTTCACTTGGTCAAGGATTTAGAAGAAGTAGAACTATGAAATTTTGGCAAGGATAATTCTTAAAATTTAAAGGAAATAGGAAATCATGAACATATTATTTGTCAGACATGGGAAAGATTCTGATCAACACAGAGGTGGCTGGAGTCAGCTTGATTTGCTTCCTGAGGGGAAAAGAGAAGCCGAAGCTTTGGCGGATTATTTAGCACAACACAAAGAAGACTATCACTTTACGAAAATTATTACGAGTGATTTAAAAAGAGCTGAGACAACTGCAACAATTTTAGCAGAGACAATTCAACTGCCATTGGAGAAAGAAAGAGACTTACGCGAAACGAATAATGGCGATTTGGCAGGAATGTTAAATAGCGAGGCTGATCAAAAATTTCCTCGTCTTTATTTTAGAAGTCTTGCAATGGACGAACATTATCCAAATGGAGAAAGTCCGAGAGAATTTTATCAACGGATAAAAACTTGGTTTGAACTTTTTTTGAAGGAAAATCATAACTCAGATGAGACACAAATTGTGGTCACACATGGTGGAGTGATTAACATTATCTATCATTTAGTGAACCAGATAGAATGGACGAATAAAAGCAATCTATTCCACGTCAAACATTGCAGCATTAGTCTATTGAATACAAAAACGCTTGTTTTTGAGGTTGAAAACCAAACGGATTTTTTAGAAGAAAAATAAGGAGGACACATGCGAACAATTGTTATTACAGGGGCTAGTGGCGGTGTCGCTCAGGAAATGGTGAAGTTGTTGCCAAATGACCAGCTGATTTTAGTGGGACGCAGTCAAGAAAAATTAACAAAACTTTATTCAAATCATACGCATTGCGAATTCGTTGAGTTGGATATTACGGATTACAAAGCTTTAGAAGCTTTTACTGAAGAAATTTACCAGAAGTATGCTCAGGTGGATGTTCTAGTCAACAATGCTGGTTACGGGATTTTTGAAGAATTTGACAAGATTAGCAACGAGGATATTCATGCCATGTTTGAAGTTAATACCTTTGCTCTTATGAATCTATCTCGTCTCTTTGGGGAGAGAATGAAGCAAGCGGGACGTGGGTACATTGTTAATATTGTTAGTACAGCTGGGTTGATTGCTAGTGCTAAATCTAGTCTCTACTCAGCTACTAAGTTTGCGGCTATCGGTTTTTCCAATGCTTTGCGTTTAGAGTTGATGCCTTACAATGTCTATGTGACGACGGTTAATCCAGGACCGATTAAGACGGCTTTCTTCGACAAAGCTGACCCTGACGGCAGTTATGTCAAGGCGGTTGATAAATACATTTTAGAAGCAGATACTGTTGCTAAGCAGATTGTGAACAATTTTGGGAAAAAGCAGCGAGAGTTGATCATGCCTTTCACACTGAAGGCGGCTCACAAGCTCTATACGCTTTTTCCCAACCTTGGTGACAGACTAGCTAGTAAAATGTTCAATTATAAGTAGGAGACGTTTATGGACGTGGCAGCTTACAAGGAATTTTTAAATCAAGCATGGGGGAAGCTTTATTATGAGATTCTATTTGCTCAGTTAGCACATATAAAAAATAAAAAGGTATTAGATTTTGGGAGTGGTTTTGGTTTGGTGGCGGATTTTTTGCCACAAAACAATCAGGTAATAGCTATAGAACCAAATGACGAGATGATTGCAGAACGTCAGCAGAATTTCCATTATCAGCAACTACAAGGCAGTCTAGAAATGTTGAAGGGAATTCCAAGTGCTCGTTTTGACCTTATCATTTGCCACAATGTTCTGGAGTATGTGGATGAACCAGCTCTTTATCTAGCTGAATTTAGCAGATTGTTGAAAAAAGGCGGACAAATTTCGTTCGTTAAGCACAATGAAGTGGGGCGAATTATGCAGACAGTAGTGTTTGCAAATGATACGAATTTAGCGTTAGATTTATTATCAGGGCAGTCTTATCAATCACATACAATGGGACAAGCAACCTATTATGATTTAGCAGACTTATTACAAAAGGTCACGTCTGAATTGACTGTTCAGAATTATCAAGGAATTCGAATTTTTTATGGCTTGCAAGACAATGCAGTTAAAACAGCAGTCGCTTGGCGGGAAAAGATGTTGAAGATAGAGCTTGCAGTTTGCCAACAGTCTCCTTATCGTGATATTGCTGCTTTTCAACATATTTGGCTGCAAAAAGGAGACGAGAATGATTCGTTACTTTGCAAATAGACAAATTGCTATTGAAGACTTGCTTCCGCTTTACCAATCTGTTAGCTGGACTAACTATACAGAACGAGCAGATATGTTAGAGCAAGCATTTCAGCATTCACTGTTTACTGTATCAGCCTATGATGGGGAACAGTTAGTTGGTCTCCTTCGAGCAGTCGGAGACGGATTTTCTAGTGTTTTCATTCAGGAATTGTTAGTTTTTCCGTCTTATCAGCGCCGAGGTATCGGTCGAGAATTGGTTCGGAAAACGCTGGAGACATTTGCAGATGTTTATCAGATTCAGCTAATAACAGAGCAGTCAGACAAAAATTTAGCCTTTTATCGCTCTTTAGGATTTCGGGAACTGTCGGATTTGAATTGCACGGGTTTGATTTATAGAGGTAAAAGCTATTAGATAAATGCTTGTGTATAAAATTGGAGGTTTGGGCTAGTGAAAGCTAGTCTTTTCGTGTTATAATAGACTTTATATTGCAACAGAAAGATAAAAGCATGATTACATCAAAATATGATTGGCAGATTGCCACAAATTTTTCAGATGAGAGCTTTATTAAAAAAGCTAAAAAACTTGGCTTGGAGGCTTCGGTAGCTAATCTGGTCTACCAGAGAGGAATCCAGACAGAAGAAGCACTGCGAGATTTTCTAGAGCCTAGTTTGGACCAGCTGCATGATCCTTATGAACTGCATGATATGGATAAGGCAGTGACGCGCATTCGTCAAGCGATTGAAAATTATGAGCAGATCTTGATTTATGGAGATTATGATGCGGATGGCATGACTTCGGCTTCTATTGTTAAAGAAGCACTAGAACAACTTGGAGCAGAGTGTCAGGTCTATTTGCCCAATCGATTTACAGACGGTTATGGTCCTAACGCAAGTGTTTACAAGTATTTTATTGAAAATCAGGGAATTTCACTCATCGTTACAGTGGATAATGGAGTTGCAGGACATGAAGCAATCGAACTAGCTCAGTCTATGGGAGTGGATGTCATTGTGACGGATCACCATTCTATGCCAGAGGTACTTCCTGATGCTTATGCAATTATTCACCCAGAACATCCGGAAGCTGATTATCCTTTTAAGCATTTAGCTGGTTGCGGTGTAGCTTTTAAGTTAGCGACTGCTCTTTTAGAGGAAGTACAAGTAGAGTTGCTAGATATAGTCGCTATTGGAACTATTGCAGATATGGTCAGCCTAACAGATGAAAATCGCATTCTGGTCAAATATGGGCTAAGTGTCCTCAAAAACACTCAACGAATCGGCTTGCAGGAGCTTTTTAAGATTGCAGGTATTCAGGAAAATGAAGTGGATGAAGAAACAGTTGGTTTTCAGATAGCTCCCAGACTCAATGCTCTAGGTCGACTTGATGATCCAAATCCTGCTATTGAACTTCTGACGGGCTTTGATGAGGAAGAAGCGCGTGACATTGCCCTTATGATTAACCATAAAAATGAAGAGCGCAAAGAAATTGTTCAGAAGATCTATGATGAAGCCAAGACCATGGTTGATCTCAATAAACCTGTTCAGGTTCTAGCCGGTGAAGGTTGGAATCCAGGTGTTTTGGGAATTGTGGCAGGGCGGTTTTTGGAAGAATTACACCAGCCGGTCATCGTCTTGAATATTGAGAATGGATTAGCAAAAGGCAGCGCCCGCAGCATTGAAGCAGTTGATATTTTTGAAGCGTTAGACCCTCATCGAGATTTATTTGTGGCTTTTGGTGGGCATGCAGGGGCAGCTGGGATGACTCTAGAGGCCAGCAAGTTAGAAGCACTCAGCCAGGTTTTGGTAGCATATATTGAAGATAATCAAGTGGATTTGTCCACTAAGAATGAGCTCTTTTTGGATGAGGAATTATCCTTGCCAGATTTGACACTAGAGACCCTCAAAAACTTTGAAAAGTTAGCTCCTTTTGGCATGGACAATAAAAAGCCTGTTTTTTATTTGAAAGATTTTAAAATTGAAAATGCCCGCACCATGGGAGCAGGGAATACTCACCTTAAGCTGAAAATTTCTCAGGCTGACGCAGTTTTTGAGGTCGTAGCTTTTGGTCTAGGTAATCTTGCGACAGAATTTTCCCAAACTAAAAACTTAGAGCTGGCGGTTACGCTGTCGGTCAATAAATGGAATGGTCAAACTAGTCTCCAGCTTATGCTGGTGGATGCTAGGGTCAATGGGATTCAGCTCTTTAATATCCGAGGTAAAAATGCTCCTTTACCTGAAAATGTGCCCGTCCTGCGTTTTTCAGAAGAAATGCCTAATTTGGAAAAGAGCAGAGCAGTTGTGGTGTATGACTTGCCTGAACGCCTAAATCAGCTCAAAGTAATCATTCAGCAAGGACATTTTGAAGCAATTTACTTTAAAAATGAGATTGCTCAGCCCTATTATCTGACAGGTTTCGGAACGAGAGACCAGTTTGCCAAATTCTATAAAACAATTTATCAATTTCCAGAGTTTGACATTCGTTATAAGCTCAAAGAACTGGCTGCTTATCTCAAGATTGACCCAATTCTACTCATAAAGATGATTCAGATATTTGAAGAGCTGGACTTTGTGACAATTCAAGATGGAGTGATGCAAGTAAACAAAAAAGCAGAAAAAAAAGCTATTGAAAACAGCCATATTTATCAAGAACTGAAGAAAACAGTCAAGGAGCAGGAGCTTATGGCTCTAGGAACTGTGCAGGAAATTTATGATTATCTGATAGAAAAAGATGAATTTTCAAACTAAATTTTAGATGAACTATTTATTTGTCTCGCACCGAAGGCCGCGAGACGGACTGAAAGTCACATAATAAAAAAGTCATGAGTAAGATGAATCTCATGACTTTATTGTTTATATAAGTATTGCTATCAGCTTGTGTTATCTACTGCAAATTCACTTTATTTTTGAGGATGTAATACGTTCCAGTATAGTAGATAAGCCCCAAAATAAGAGAGGTTATGACTCCGCTCAAACTACCTAAAGAAGTTGAAAGCGATGGGAAAGCTGAAACATATAGATTAGCAGCGATAATCAGAGCAAATTGAATTCCAAAATAAGCTAGAAAGGCTATAGCGGTGCGGTGGTCTTGGAAAAGTTGACCAATAGAGATAGAGAGATAAATCAATAGGATATTTGGAATAAGGGCTACAAGATAGTATCCAAATGATTTCAATAGTTCACTAGCAATTTTCCAAAAGTGATTGCCGAATAATTGTAGAACTGTTCCCATTTCAAATTGTGTATGAGAAGCTACCCCTACGATAAGAACAATGATTCCAAAACTAAGAAACAATGCAAGTGTGCTAAGAATCGTCCATATAACAGCACCGAGTAATTTTGAGAGGATAATTTGATGTTCATTAACTGGTAAAGTGAGCGTTAGATATCCTTCTCTTTCATAAACACTATTTTTAAAGCGACGAATAATCAGAAAGAGTGTTGAAATGGCAAGTGCTACAAGGAGACCTGAGAAAATCAGCATTGTTAAACCGAAGAAAGTACTTGTCATACTCCCTGCTTCATTAGTAGAAGACTGCAAACGGTCGAAAAAGTTCCTTCCATTTGCAAAATGTCTTAGCCAAAGTCCAATACTAATAGATAGAAAGAGTACGATTCCATATAATCCTAAATACCACTTATTTACATTTTTAAATTCATATTTTAATAAATTCCAAAACATAGTCAATCTCCTTTGTTCTAAGACTTAAATTCTTGGCGGAAGAGCTGGTCAATAGATTCACCAGACTCATAGCGAATATCATCTACATTCCCTTGTCGAACAATCTTGCCATTATCAATAAAGATGATTTCATCTAGGATTGGTTCAATATCTGAAATCAAATGTGTTGAAATGAGAACAGAAGCGCTAGGTGAGTAATTGTTGATAATCGTCTTTAGAATGTAGTCCCGCGCTGCTGGGTCAACCCCTCCAATAGGTTCATCCAGAACATACAGTTTGGCTTGGCGGCTCATGACTAAAATCAACTGAACTTTTTCCTTGTTTCCTTTAGACAATTTTTTGAATGTCAAATTTTCGTCAATATGAAGATCTTGCAAGAGTGCCTGTGCACGCTCTATCTCAAAGTCTGCATAGAAAGATTGAAAATACTGCAAAGCATCTTTGACTTTCATATTTTCATTCAGATAGGTCGTATCTGGCAAATAAGATACGATTTTCTTAGTTTCTGACGACGGTTGAAGCCCGTTGATGAGGATTTTTCCGTTATTTGGTTGAAGTAAACCGTTGATTAGTTTTATCATGGTTGTTTTTCCAGAGCCATTTGGACCAAGCAATCCTATAATTTTTCCAGCTTCAATTTCAAAATTGATGTGCTCTAAAGCAGGTGTGCTGCCATATGATTTTGAGACGTTTTCAAATGCAAGTAATACCATTTACTAAACTCCTTTTATATAATCTGCAATGATAGTTGGTAATTCTTCTTTGTGATAACCGAAGCGAGTCATATTTTCTACAAATTTTCTTACTTCCTCCTCAGAAAGTTTTTGTCTTGCTTGTAAAATCAAGTCGCGGTTATCTGTGACGAAACGTCCTGATGTTCGTTGAGAATAGACAAACCCTTCCTTTTCCAAGTCAGATAAAGCACGCTGGATTGTATTTGGATTGACCCCCGCTTCAGCAGCCAATTCTCTAACAGCAGGTAGCTTTTCGCCAGCATGCAGTTGATTGGAGATGATTTGTAGTTTTATCCTGTCCATGATTTGTAAATAAATGGGAAGATTATTATCAAAAGTCCAACTCATAATTTCTCCTTCCTTCTGTGTCTTTGTACCAATTAAATAATACAATATTTTTAAAAAAAAAGCAAGCCTTTATAAAAAACTTCTATTATTTTTTCTTTAGCAAGCAAGCCATAAATTTAGTATAATAGAAAAAAGAAGGATCAAAGGAGGATGCCGTGGTTGCTCAATTAGATACCAAAACTGTTTATACATTTATGGATAGTTTGATTTCTATAAAAAAATATGTAGAAACAGCTAAAAATTTAGGCTATCAAACTCTAGGGATAATGGATATTGATAATCTCTATGGGGCTTATCATTTCATGGAAACGGCGACCGAGCAAGGAATTCAGCCGCTTTTAGGCGTAGAAATGACCTTGGATTATGTTGGACTTCCTCTTAATCTTCGCTTTCTAGCTCTTGACAGTCAAGGTTATCGCAATTTAATGAAACTTTCTACTTTAAAGATGATAGGAAAAAGCAAGTGGGAAGAATTTCAGCACTTATTGGAAGGGATAGCGATTATTGTGCCTGTGTTTGAGGACATTGAAGCCTTAGACTTGGGACGAGAGTTTTATATTGGCGTATTTCCTGACACTCCTAAGAAGGCATTTTCTCATGAAACCTTACCTTTGCAGACAGTTCGCTATTTTGATACAGGCGATTTAGAAACCTTGCAAATGCTATGTGCCATTCGTGAAAATAGTAGCTTGCGGGAAGTTGGAAATTTGCCAAATCACGAGTATCTCTTATCACCTGAGCAATTCACACAATCCTTTCAAGAAAATTATCCAGAAAGTCTGGATAATTTAAAGCGGCTAGTTGCAGGCATTCATTACGAAATCAATACAGAGTTGAAATTACCACGTTTTAATCCAGAACGGCCAGCAGCAGAAGAATTACAAGAACGAGCAGAAGCAGGGCTAGAGAAAAAAAGGCTAAATAGTCTGGTTTATAAAGAGCGATTGCAGCAAGAGCTGTCTGTCATCCACCAAATGGGTTTTGACGACTACTTTTTGATTGTCTGGGATTTATTGCGTTTTGGTCGTAGTCAGGGCTATTATATGGGTATGGGGCGTGGATCTGCAGTTGGAAGTCTGGTTGCCTATGCGCTAGAGATTACAGGGATTGATCCTGTCGAAAAGAACCTCCTTTTTGAGCGCTTTTTAAATCTGGAACGTTATACTATGCCTGATATTGATACTGATATTCCCGATGTCTATCGCCCTGAATTTATCCGCTATGTCCGCGATCGTTACGGGACGATGCATACAGCGCAAATCGTGACCTATTCTACTTTTGGTGCTAAGCAAGCAATTCGTGACGTTTTTAAACGCTACGGGGTGCCAGAATATGAATTGACCAACATTACTCGTAAAATCAGTTTTCGTGACACATTGACTTCAGCTTATGAAAAAAATATGTCTTTTCGTCAGATTATTAACAGTAAGCTGGAATATCAAAAAGCTTTTGAAATTGCGAAAAAAATTGAAGGGAACCCTCGTCAAACCTCTATCCATGCAGCGGGTGTGGTGATGAGTGACAATGATTTGACAGATCACATTCCACTTAAATACGGGGAAGATATGTATATCACGCAATACGATGCACATGGTGTTGAGAGTAACGGTCTGCTCAAGATGGATTTCCTTGGCTTGCGCAATCTGACTTTTGTTCAACGAATGAAAGAAGCAGCTTTGGAGAAATACGGTGTCGCTATTGACATTGCAAAGATTAACTTAGAAGATGCAGCAACCTTGCAGCTTTTCGCTGCTGGCAGAACCAAAGGGATTTTTCAATTTGAGCAAGCAGGTGCCATTAACCTTTTGAAACGGGTGCAGCCAGCTCAATTTGAAGAAGTGGTTGCAACAACTTCACTCAATCGTCCAGGAGCTAGTGACTATATAGATAATTTTGTCAGAAGAAAGCATGGACAAGAAAAGGTGGAAATGCTGGATCCAAGTTTGGAAGACATCTTGGCGCCAACTTACGGTATTATGCTTTACCAAGAGCAAGTAATGCAAGTGGCGCAGCGGTTTGGAGGATTTTCACTCGGAAAAGCTGACATTCTACGTCGTGCCATGGGTAAGAAAAATGTTGCCGAAATGCACAAAATGGAAGCAGAGTTTGTCACAGGAGCTTTCGAACTTGGGCATTCTGAAACTAAAGCAAAAGAAGTATTTGCAGTTATGGAAAAGTTTGCAGGTTATGGCTTCAACCGCAGCCACGCCTATGCCTATTCTGCACTTGCTTTTCAGTTGGCTTATTTCAAGGTGCATTATCCTGATATTTTCTTTGATATTATGCTGAATTATTCAAGCAGTGATTACATCACAGATGCGCTAGAATTCGACTTCCAAGTTGCTTCTTTAAATATCAATAACATTCCTTATAGAGATAAGTTTCAAGATAAGCAGATTTATTTAGGACTGAAAAATATCAAAGGTTTGCCACGAGATTTTGCTTATTGGATTATTGAAAACCGCCCATTTACAAATGTGGAAGATTTTATTATGAAGTTGCCAACGCAATATCATAAGATTCAGTTGATAACTCCTTTGGTACAAGTCGGTTTGTTTGATGTATTTGAAAAGAATCGCCAAAAAATTCTACAAAATCTTCCGAACTTATTTGTCTTTGCGGATGAGCTGGGCAGTCTTTTTGCAGATACAAATTACAGTTGGACAGAAGCAGAGGATTATACAGAAGCAGAGAAATTCGAGTCAGAAAAAGAAATCATCGGTGTCGGTTTGAGCGAGCATCCTTTGGTAAAGCTTGCAAAAACTGCTACTCAATCCTTTACCCCTATTCAAGAGCTAGTTGAAAACAATCATGCAACGATTTTAGGAGAGATTTTGTCCATTCGTGTCATCCGTACCAAAACGGGGGAAAATATGGCCTTCTTGCAAGTAAGTGATGCTAAAAGAAAAATGGAAGTGACAGTGTTTCCAGATACCTTTAAACAGTTCGGCAATGGTTTGCATGAAAAAGGTTTCTATTATCTGACTGGTCGGATTCAGAAACGAGAGAATCGTTTGCAGATGATTTTAAATCATTTGCAGGAAGCTATCACCGAACGTTTTTGGATACAAGTAGAAGATCATGAAAGTGATGCAGAAATATCCGCTATTTTACGGCAATTTCGAGGAGATATTCCAGTCGTTATCCGTTATGAAAATGAAAGAAAGACAGTAGCAATTTCTCAATATCGTGTTCAAAAATCAGATAAATTACAAGAAGAATTGAAAAAAATAACCATGAAAACGATTTATCAATAAAAAATTAGGAAAAAAGAAGAATTTTGATTTTGATTGTGGTATAATCAAGGGTGAATGTAAAAAGAAAAAGGAGCACAAATGAATGAAACGTATTGCTGTTTTAACTAGTGGTGGAGACGCCCCTGGTATGAATGCTGCTATCCGTGCAGTTGTTCGTAAAGCAATTTCAGAAGGAATGGAAGTTTACGGTATCTATGACGGTTATGCCGGCATGGTTGCTGGTGAAATTTATCCGCTTGATGCCGCATCAGTTGGAGATATTATTTCACGTGGTGGTACTTTCCTTCACTCAGCTCGTTATCCAGAATTTGCCCAATTAGAAGGACAATTAAAAGGAATTGAGCAACTTAAAAAACATGGCATCGAAGGAGTCGTAGTTATCGGTGGTGACGGTTCTTACCATGGTGCTATGCGTTTGACAGAACATGGTTTCCCAGCTGTTGGACTTCCTGGTACGATTGACAATGATATTGTTGGCACAGACTTCACGATTGGCTTTGATACTGCTGTAACAACTGCAATGAACGCCATTGATAAGATTCGTGACACATCATCTAGTCACCGTCGTACTTTTGTTGTTGAAGTCATGGGACGCAATGCTGGAGACATCGCTCTCTGGGCTGGTATTGCTACAGGAGCCGATGAAATCATCGTTCCCGAAGAAGACTTTAAGATTGAGGATATCGTCGCTAGCATTAAACGTGGCTATGAAGAAGGTAAGAAGCATAACATTATCGTTCTTGCAGAAGGTGTCATGTCAGCGAATGAGTTTGGTAAGAAATTGAAAGAAGCTGGTGATTTGAGTGACCTTCGTGTGACCGAACTTGGACATATCCAACGTGGTGGCTCACCAACTGCTCGTGACCGTGTTCTTGCTTCTCGTATGGGGGCGCATGCTGTTAGCCTTCTTAAAAAAGGTATTGGTGGTGTTGCAGTTGGTATTCGCAACGAACAAATGGTTGAAAATCCAATCCTCGGTACAGCAGAAGAAGGTGCTTTGTTTAGTTTAACAGAAGACGGTAAGATTATTGTTAATAATCCACATAAAGCTGACCTTGATCTCGCTAAATTAAACCGTAGCATTTCAATGTAATTTTAATTTGTTATCCTGGTCATAAAGACCATTAAATAAAAAGGAGTTTTCATATATCATGAATAAACGTGTAAAAATCGTTGCAACTTTAGGTCCTGCGGTAGAAATCCGTGGTGGTAAAAGATTCGGTGAAGACGGATATTGGGGCGAAAAGCTTGACGTTGAAGCATCAGCGCAAAATATCGCTAAATTGATCGAAGCTGGAGCTAACACTTTCCGTTTCAACTTCTCACATGGTGACCACGCAGAGCAAGGTGACCGTATGGCTACTGTTCATCGTGCTGAAGAAATTGCTGGTCAAAAAGTTGGTTACCTTCTTGACACTAAAGGTCCTGAAATCCGTACAGAATTATTTGAAGGCGATGCTAAAGAATATTCTTACAAAACAGGTGAAAAAATCCGTGTTGCAACTAAACAAGGTATCAAATCAACTCGTGAAGTTATCGCATTGAATGTTGCTGGTGCACTTGATATCTATGACGATGTTGAAGTTGGAAAACAAGTTCTTGTTGATGACGGTAAACTTGGTCTTCGCGTTATTGCAAAAGATCCTGCTACACGTGAATTTGAAGTAGAAGTTGAAAACGACGGTATTATCGCTAAACAAAAAGGTGTTAATATTCCAAATACAAAAATTCCTTTCCCAGCGCTTGCTGAACGCGACAATGATGATATTCGTTTCGGTTTGGAACAAGGAATCAACTTTATCGCTATTTCATTCGTACGTACTGCAAAAGATGTTAATGAAGTTCGTGCAATCTGTGAAGAAACTGGTAATGGACATGTGAAATTGTTCGCTAAAATCGAAAACCAACAAGGTATCGAAAACTTGGATGAAATCCTTGAAGTAGCGGACGGTATCATGATTGCTCGTGGTGACATGGGTATCGAAGTACCATTTGAAATGGTTCCAGTTTACCAAAAAATGATTATCACAAAAGTCAATGCTGCAGGTAAAATTGCGATCACAGCAACAAACATGCTTGAAACAATGACTGAAAAACCACGTGCGACTCGTTCAGAAGTATCAGACGTATTTAACGCTGTTATTGACGGAACAGATGCAACAATGCTTTCAGGCGAATCTGCAAATGGTAAATACCCACTTGAATCTGTAACAACAATGGCTACAATTGATAAAAACGCTCAAACTCTATTGAATGAGTATGGACGCTTGTCATCAGTTGATTACGCACGTAGTTCTAAAACAGAAGTTGTGGCATCAGCTGTTAAAGATGCTACAAACTCAATGGACATCAAATTGGTCGTAACAATGACTGAATCAGGAAATACAGCTCGTTTGATTTCTAAATATCGTCCAGATGCTGACATCTTGGCAATTACATTTGATGAATTGACACAACGTTCATTGATGTTGAACTGGGGTGTTATTCCAGTAGTAACTGAAAAACCTGCATCTACTGATGATATGTTTGAAGTTGCTGAAAAAGTTGCTCTTGAAAGTGGTCTTGTGGAATCTGGCGACAATATTGTGATTGTAGCTGGTGTTCCGGTCGGAACTGGTGGAACAAACACAATGCGTATCCGTACAGTCCGTTAATCTATTTCATTCAGAAAACTAGCCTATCAATCCAATGATTATCTGATTGATAGGCTTTTTAGTTGTAAATGGGGGCAGAGATAAGAGTTGACTTTCCTACCTTTGTTTATTTTCTGAAAACATGATATAATGAGTAGAAGAAGAGGAGAGACTATGGTTAAAAGAGATTTAATTAGGAATGTTATTTTTTTATCTATTGTTGTGATAATCATTGCTTATTTGCGAATTTTTATTTTTACACCATACAGGATTACTGCAAAAGATGCGAATCATTTTTTGCAAGATAAAGATGTTGTTATTGCCAATAAAAATGAAGCAATCAAAAGAGATGATTTTGTCTTGTACGAGGTGAAGGGAAAAGAGTATGTCGGACGTGTCATTGGTCTAGGAAATGACTCCGTTGTTTATATGGATGATGTTCTTTACTTAAATAATAAAATCAAGTCAGAAGATTATTTAACGAAGGCTAAGGAAGAGTACTTAGCAAAAGCTACTAGTACGGGTTATTTTACTCATGATTTCACCATTCAGACATTAACTAAATCGAATGCAAATAAAATTCCAGCGCAGTCATATCTGATTCTGAATGATAATCGGCAAGATATGGAAAATAGTCGGATGTTTGGCTTGATTACAGAGAAACAAATTAAAGGAGTTATCTCATTTAGAGTACTCCCGCTTAATCAATTGGGATTTATTAAAACAAAGTAGTTCAACTATTTTGTTTTTTTTATTCTTTGGAAAATGAAGTTTTTGCGATATTTAGTAAAAATTCATGAATATATTTTCAAAAAGATGTTGAATATATAAAAATTTTTGATATAATGATAAATATTTATTTAGGAGGTGTACGCATGAACTATATTTTTGAAGTTTTGCCAAGCTTATTGAATGGCGCATTGGTGACTTTACAAGTATTTGTTTTAGTCTTAGTTTTATCCATACCACTTGGAATTGTGATTTCCTTTTTAATGCAAATTCACTTTAAGCTGCTTCATTGGCTTATAAATATTTATATTTGGATTATGCGCGGTACACCTCTTTTGTTACAACTAATTTTTATTTATTATGTTTTGCCAAACATTGGTGTGCGTTTGGATCGGCTTCCAGCAGCTATCATAGCATTCACGCTAAATTATGCTGCTTATTTCGCCGAAATTTTCCGTGGTGGGATTTTATCTATTCCAGCAGGACAATATGAGGCGGCTAAGGTTTTGAAGTTTACACCATTTCAAACGATACGGTTTATTATTTTACCGCAAGTTGTCAAAGTGGTGCTTCCGAGTGTCTTTAATGAAGTGATGACGTTGGTAAAAGACACGTCTCTTGTTTATGCGCTTGGTGTTTCCGACTTAATCTTGGCTAGTCGGACTGCAGCCAATCGTGATGCGAGTTTAGCACCGATGTTTATAGCGGGGGCTATTTACCTTATCTTGATTGGTCTTGTGACGATTATATCGAAGCAAGTTGAAAAGAGATATAGTTACTATAAGTAGGAGGCGCTTATGTTAGAATTGAAGAATATTAGCAAACGGTTTGGCGAAAAGCAAATTATTTCCGACTTGAATTTAAAAGTGCCAGAAAAGCAAATTCTTGCCATTGTAGGACCGTCTGGCGGCGGGAAAACGACATTATTGCGGATGTTAGCTGGCTTGGAAACAATTGATTCGGGTGACATTATTTACAATGGCGAAGAGCTTCCCTTGGATGAACTTGAAAAACGTAATTTATTGGGATTTGTGTTTCAAGATTTTCAGCTATTTCCACATTTAACGGTTCTTGAGAATTTAACTTTATCACCCATTAAAACAAAAAATTTTACAAAAGAGGATGCAGAAAAGAAAGCAATTAGCTTATTGACCCGATTGGGGTTAGCAGAACATGTAAATGCTTATCCTTATTCTTTATCAGGTGGTCAAAAACAGCGTGTAGCATTAGCTCGTGCGATGATGATTGACCCAGAAATTATCGGTTATGATGAGCCAACTTCCGCATTGGATCCAGAATTGCGTCTTGAAGTTGAAAAGTTGATTCTTCAGAATCGTGAGCTAGGAATGACGCAAATTGTAGTGACCCATGATTTGCAGTTTGCGGAAAATATCGCAGATACGATTCTTAAAGTTCAGCTTAAATAGGAGGAGAATATGAAGATAAAACGTTACGTCCTTGCGATCTGTAGTTTGATTTCTTTTTTGCTCCTTACAGCTTGTAGTAATGTTAGCAACCCTAAAGTAGATAATTGGTCAAAATACCAACAAAAAAAGAGCATTACTATTGGTTTTGACAATACATTTGTTCCTATGGGATTTGAACAAAAAAATGGTCAATACGTTGGTTTTGATATTAATTTGGCAAATGCTGTATTTAAAGAATATGGGGTAAAAGTGAATTGGCAGCCGATTGATTGGGATATGAAAGAAACAGAGCTCACAAATGGAACGATTGACCTCATCTGGAACGGTTATTCTGCAACCGATGAGCGGTGGAAGAAAGTACAGTTCACCATTCCTTATATGAAAAATGAACAAGTACTGGTTACTAAAAAATCGTCGAACATTGCAAAAACAGCTGACATGAAGGATAAAATTCTTGGTGCTCAGACGGGTTCTTCGGGTTACGATGAGTTTGAAGCTCATCCAGAGCTTTTGAAGAATCTAGTTAAAAATCACAAAGCTGCTCAATATCAAAGTTTTACAGAGGCGTTGATTGATTTGCAAAATAGTCGGATTGATGGGTTGTTGATTGACCGAGTTTATGCTAATTATTATTTAAAAGAAGAAGGAATTTTGCAGGATTATTATGTTTTCCCAGCTGGATTTGATAGCGAATCCTTTGCAGTAGGTGCTAGAAAAACGGATAAGCAGCTCGTTGAAAACATAAATCAAGCATTTAAAAAATTATATCAAACAGGTCAATTTCAAAAAATAGCAGATAAGTGGTTTGGTGAGGATATTGCGGCAGATGAAGTCAAACAATGAGAGAACATCTGATTGTTGCACCAATCACCCACAGAAGAAGTAAAGACAAAACCCAAAGTTTTTGCTAGGAGTATCATCTTAGTGAGGGCTTGGGGTTTGATGATTTATTGATTTTGAGAAACGAGGGACAAATTAGTTTGTTTTACTGATAAATTCTCCAAAAATATAGGCTGAGAATATTTTTATCTCAGCCTTGTTTTTTATAGCAAAACTCCTTATTAGCCTTGTGGGAGCGAGATAAGAAAGTCGATTCTATGGAATTACGACTTTCTTATCTCGTTTTTTCGTGTTTCTTGGTGGAAAATATTTTGCCACGTTTCGTGACGACGCCAAAGGCTGGTATGAATAATCCCGTCTTCTTCGTAACAAATTAATTTGGTTTTTTGGCTGATAGAAGTTAATTGAAAATTTTTGATAGGAGATTGTTTTCCTTTTTCGATTTGAAATTCCTCTTTGTTCATTTGGCAGCCCTCCTGAGAAATGTAAACAAATTCAGGTGCTAGTAAATCCTCTAATTGGCTTCCCTGCTCAACCAATTGCTCTCTCATAAAGAGCTTTCGATAAACATTGTCCAATATTTCATCTTCGGGGATAGGAGCAGGCTCAATGTGGATGTCAATATCAAAGACACCAAAGCGCTCTTTGAGCATATTTTCAACCTGATCGGCAATTTCGTGGCTTTCATAGACAGACAAGTCGGGATTCATTTCTAAAATGAGGTCAAGATAGATGTTGCTACCGTAAGTCCGCCCTCTTTGAGATTTAACACGGGAAATTTTAGGAATTTCTAAAATGGCTTCTTTGTATTCTTTTAAAAGATTTTCATCAAAACCGTCTGATAAACTAAAAGAAGATTCCATGAAAATTTCGTAAGCCGTTTTAAGGATGAAAAAGGTAATAATGATAGCAACCAGTTTATCTACAATCGGGAAATTGAAGGCGCTTGCGATGATTGCAATGGTTGTACCAAGCGAAGTGATAGCGTCAGATAAATTGTCTTTAGCAGCAGCGTCGAGTGCTTTAGACTGCGCTTTTTTTGCTAAGGCTTTATTGTAAAAATACACTCCTGCCATGACCAAGGCGGAAATAATCCCGATGATGGCTCCTAAGGGATCGATGGTCGTTTCTTGATTAGAGATGATTTTTTGAACGGTGTCAATTAAAACATCAAATCCGACAAAAAACATGATAAGAGAAGTGATAAGGCTAGCTAAGTCCTCGATTTTCCAGTGACCAAATTTGTGATCTGTATCGGCAGGCTTACGTGCCATGCGAAGTCCAATCAAGACGGCAATATTAGCAACAATATCCGAAACATTGTTAAAACCGTCGGCTGTCAAACTAGAGGACTGTAAGACAGAACCGGCAATGATTTTAGCAATGGATAAAACGATATAGGCTAGAATGGCTAAAATAGCACCACGCTCTGCGAGTTTAAGATTCTTTGCTGGATTATTCATGCATTTTCCTTTCAGAATGTTTATTATAACGCTTTTTAAGTGATTTTTCAAACTTTTATATAGTAAGAAAATAAAACAAAGATTTTCTTTTCTAGTTTAGCTTATGAGTGATTTTTGTTATAATAGAGTTACTGACTTTGAAAGAGGAAAAAAGATGAATCCTTTATTAACTAGTATGAATGATCGTCAGGCGGAGGCGGTTCAAACAACGGAAGGACCTTTGCTGATTATGGCAGGAGCTGGGTCTGGGAAAACCCGTGTTTTAACTCACCGTATTGCTTATTTGATTGATGAAAAGTTAGTCAATCCTTGGAATATCTTGGCGATTACTTTTACCAATAAAGCAGCTCGTGAGATGAAGGAGCGTGCTTACACTCTCAATCCAGCAACAGAAGATTGCTTGATTGCGACTTTTCACTCAATGTGCGTGCGGATTTTGCGTAGGGAAGCGGACCATATCGGCTATAACCGAAATTTTACGATTATCGATCCTAGTGAGCAACGGACTCTGATGAAACGAATTCTTAAAACGCTCAATTTAGATCCTAAAAAGTGGAATGAACGAGCTATTTTAGGCACGATTTCCAATGCGAAAAATGATTTGATTGATGAAGCGGCCTATGTAGCTTTAGCAGGAGATATGTACACAGAGATTGTGGCGAAGTGCTATGAGATGTACCAAAAAGAACTCCGTCAGTCAGAAGCGATGGATTTTGATGACTTAATCATGCTGACCTTGCGCATTTTTGATAAAAATCCAGATGTGTTGACTTATTACCAGCAGCGCTATCAATACATCCATGTGGACGAGTATCAAGATACGAACCACGCTCAGTACCAACTAGTTAAACTGTTAGCTTCACGCTTTAAAAATATTTGTGTGGTAGGAGATGCCGACCAGTCTATTTATGGCTGGCGAGGTGCTGATATGCAAAATATCTTGGATTTTGAAAAGGATTATCCTGAAGCTAAAGTTGTTCTTTTGGAAGAAAATTATCGCTCAACCAAGACCATTCTGCAAGCTGCTAATGATGTGATCAAAAATAACCGCAACCGTCGACCAAAGAATCTTTGGACACAAAATGCTGATGGTGAGGATATTGTCTATTATCGGGCTAATGATGAGCAAGACGAAGCTCTCTTTGTGGCTAAAACCATTGATGAGCTATCTAGCACATCTGACTATGTCTATCGGGATTTTGCTGTTCTTTACCGAACCAACGCCCAATCTCGGAATATTGAGGAAGCTCTCCTCAAAGCTAATATTCCTTACACCATGGTGGGGGGGACTAAGTTTTATAGCCGTAAGGAAATTCGGGATGTCATCAGCTATCTCAATCTTATTGCTAACACTAGCGACAACATTAGTTTTGAGCGCGTGGTCAATGAGCCCAAGCGGGGTGTTGGACCGGGTACAGTGGAGAAAATTCGTAATTTTGCAGCTGGTCAAGAGATGTCTCTTTTAGATGCTTCCTCGCAGATTATGCTCTCACCTGTCAAGGGGAAAGCTGCTCAGGCTGTTTTTGACTTTGCCAATCTCATTTTGAATCTGCGCGAACGATTGGACGAATTGACCGTGACAGAATTGGTAGAGCTGGTGCTTGAAAGGACTGGTTACACCGAGCAATTAGTAGCTCAAGCTACACTGGAAAGTCAGGCTCGGATTGAAAATATCGAAGAATTTCTTTCTGTTACTAAGAATTTTGACGAAGATTCAGAAAATGATACTGAAGAGACTGGTTTAGACAGACTTAGCCGTTTTCTCAATGATTTGGCTTTGATTGCGGATACAGATGATGGCAATCAGGAAAGCTCGGAAGTGACACTTATGACGCTACATGCTGCCAAGGGATTAGAGTTTCCAGTGGTTTTCATCATTGGTATGGAAGAGAATGTCTTTCCACTTAGTCGTGCGGCTGAAGATGAAGACGAGCTAGAGGAAGAGCGCCGATTAGCCTATGTTGGAATTACTCGTGCTGAAAAAGTCTTGTTCCTAACCAATGCAAACTCGCGCCTGCTATACGGAAAAACCAATTACAATCGTCCAACTCGTTTTCTCAATGAAATTAGCTCAAGCTTGCTAGATTATCAAGGCTTGGCTCGACCTGCTAATACATCCTTTAAAGCTTCCTATGTGAATGGTAAAACTGTTCAGTTTGGTCAAGGAATGAGTCTCGCTCAAGCATTGCAGGAACGCAAGCGGCAAGCTGCACCGAGCAGCATTTCCTCAAGCCAGTTGCCATTTGGTAAGAATGTAGCTGCTAATCAGCCGACTATTGATTGGGCTATCGGTGATATTGCTCACCATAAAAAATGGGGAGACGGAACGGTATTGGAAGTGTCAGGCAGCGATAGTAGCCAAGAATTGAAAATCAATTTCCCAGAGGTTGGATTAAAGAAACTGTTGGCAAGTGTTGCACCAATTGAGAAAAAGTGAAATCTAAGGGACTACTGCGATGAAATATTCCATTGAAGCCTGGATTTATAACCCGATTGCTAAGGAAATTTTGCTCTTAAAAGTTAAAACTGAACAACTTTCTTTCTGGCAACCGATTACTGGTGGCATTGAAAATGGTGAAAGTTCTGAAATAGCTTGTATTCGTGAGATTTTTGAAGAAACTGGACTGGAAATCGAGCTAACAAAACTGTTGCAAGTCGGTCATTACACAGTTGTTATTGATGAAGACTTGACCATTTTTAAAACACTTTTTCTTGTGGAAACAAAGCAAAAAGATATTCGTATTTCTGATGAGCACATTGATTTTATGTGGACAGAAGTTAAAAAGGTGCCTGATATATTATACTGGCAGAGCAATCAAGAGACTTTTCAAAAGATTTTAGAGAAATTGAGATAAGGTGTTCATGGAAAGGCACGGTCTATGACAGAGAGTAGATTATTTAGAATAGTGTATGTTCTTTTAGAAAGGGATAACGTTACAGCGAAGGAGCTGGCAGAACAATTTGAAGTATCTGTTAGAACGATTTATCGAGATGTTGACCGATTTAGCAGCGCAGGTATTCCAATTTACACGACATAAGGCAGAGACGGAGGCATTCGACTGACGGAGGAATTTGTCCTAAATAGTTCTTTGCTTAATCAATCGGAAAAAGAGCAACTGTTGGTTGCTTTACAAGGATTAGGGGTTACGGGTCTTCTGCATGAAAACGAGCTTTTGACCAAACTATCGGCTTTATTTAAATTGAACCAACCAAACTGGATAGAAGTAGATTTTACCAGCTGGTCCAATAGCAAGAAATATGAAGAGCTATTTCAGAATTTGAAAAATGCAATCATCAGTAAGCAAGTGATTTCCTTTTCTTATGTTAGCAACAAAGAGGAATTCACCCAGCGTCAAGTAAAACCAGTTCGCCTGTTTTTTAAAGGACAATCCTGGTATCTTCATGCATTTTGCTTAGTCCGAAATGATTTTCGTTATTTTAAACTTTCTCGCATAAGCCAGCTAAAGCTTTTACCACAACATTTTGCAGATAACTTTGACAATGTTAGCTTGGAAAAAGAAGCGCGATTAGAAGAGGTCGTACGAGTCAAGCTGAAATTTAATAAAAAAGTTGCTTTCAGAGTATATGATGAACTGGATTGTCCAGTCAAAGAAGATGAGCAAGGAAACTTGTATGCAGAGATAGAAATTCCGAATGATTATAGTCTGTACTGCTATATTCTCTCTTTTGGAGACAATGTGGAAGTGCTGGAGCCAACAAAGATTCGTGTGCAAATAACAGAAATGATTGAACGTATGGCACAAAAATATAAAAACTGATAGCAGTGTCTACTTTTTCAAGCTTCATTTGACTTTATTTCCAACCTCGAAAGGTTCTCCAAACCTTTCGAGCTGTGTGGAGGTGGGATAGAAATCAGGTTTCTACGAAACTACTGATTTCTGTCTCACTTTTTTATTTTGTTTGACATTAGAATTGTCAGAATTTATAATATAAGTATAAATTAAATGACAGCATATCATGAATTGTTTGACTAGGGTTCTTTATTTGTTTTTTAGGAGAAAGAAGGGATTTGTATGAAGAAAAAGTCGGTTGTATCTTGGATACTGGAATTTGTCTCTCTTCACAAATTTTATTTTATTGTTAGTCTTGTTTTTGCCTTTTTATCTGTTTTATGCGGATTTTTGCCTTATTTTTTTGTAGGAAATATCATCAATCAGCTCTTACAAGGCAATCGAGATTGGAATTTTTATGTTCTTCAGTCCATTTGGATAGGACTGGCATGGATAGCACATTGGGGATTTCACGGGATTTCGACGCTCTTGTCTCATACAGCAACCTTTAAGATTTTAGCAGAAATGCGCTATCGTCTGACAGAGAAATTGGCCAAATTGCCTCTGGGAACGGTTTTAAGTCAATCTTCTGGAACTTACAAAAATATCATTGTTGAGCGAGTGGATGCCACAGAAGTAACTTTGGCACACTTAATTCCTGAGTTTACATCCGGGCTATTTGGTCCCTTTATTATCTTAATTGCCATGTTAGTGATTGATTGGCGCCTAACCATGCTTTCGCTTCTGACAATCCTGATTGTTATCTTAGCTTATGGGAATATGCTACGCAAGAGCGAAGGTGATTTTGAAAATACAGTCGAGAAAACGAAGAAGCTCAATGATACAGCAGTAGAATACATCAATGGGATTGAAGTTATCAAGGTTTTTGGAAAAGAGAAATTTTCTTACGATAAATTTGTCAGGGCTGCCAAAGAAGGAGCTGATTGCTTTATTGAATGGATGCGTAAATGCGTATTGAAATGGGCATTGTTACAGCTTTCTTGCTGTCTGGTTTGCTTTTCTTACTCCCTTTTGGAACTCTCTTTTACCTTCAAGGTAGCCTAACAGCTAGTAACTTTATTTTACTAATCATTCTGTCTCTTAGCCTTTTGACGCCGTTTATTTTAGTGGCTTCCTATATGGATGATTTACGGAAAATTGCGACAATCTTTGGTGAAGTGATTGCTATTTTGGAAAAACCTGATTTGCCTCGTCCGACAGAATTAACGGACATTCCAAAAGGAACAGAACTTCAAATGACAGATGTTAGCTTTGGTTATTCAGATAAGGAAGAAGTATTGCATAGTATTTCCTTAACGATTGAGCCTGATACAGTAACTGCTCTTGTCGGCCCTTCTGGCTCAGGGAAATCTACGATTGCTAAACTTATAGCTTCTTTCTGGGATGTCAATTCTGGTAGTATTACCTTTGGTGGCGTAGATCTTCGAAACCTACCTCTTGATTATTACAGTCGTCAGATTGCTTATGTCACACAGGATAATTACCTTTTTGATGAAACGATTATGGAAAATATTCGTATGGGTAATTCCGCTGCTTCGGATGAAGAAGTGATTGACATTGCTCGCAAGTGCGGCTGCTATGATTTTATTAGTAATTTAGAAAATGGTTTTGAGACCCGTGTTGGAACTGGTGGTAATCATTTATCTGGTGGAGAACGACAACGGATTGCAATTGCACGAGCTATGCTGAAAAACGCACCAGTCATTATTTTGGATGAGGCAACGGCTTATACCGATCCTGAAAATGAAGCTCTCATTAAGTCTAGCTTAGCTCATTTGATAGAAGGTCGTACGCTTCTGGTCATTGCTCACCGTCTTTCAACGATTGCAAGTGCAGATCAGATTGTCGTAGTTAATGAAGGATGTATTGAGGCAAAAGGAAGACATATAGATTTGCTAAAGACTTGTCCGCTTTATGCTTCTATGTGGCAGGCTCATCTTGCAGTAAAGGATAGCGATAAAATGACAGAAGGAGGATTGGCAGATGCTTAGTACATTGAAAAAATTCTTTGATTTTTGTACGGAAGAAGATCGTAAGAAATTCTATACTTCTGTTTGTTTAGGGGTTCTAAAAGCTTTCATTATTGCTTTTCGGATTCCAGCTAATGGGTTGGTTGTTATGGCTATCATTAACAATGATGTTTCTATGCAGACTGTATGGCTCTCTCTTGGAATGATGCTCTTGTCTGTTATTCTTAATATTTTGATTAGCCTGAAAGTTACGATGTTGCAGACAGAAGCAGGTTATCATACTTGTACCCATAAGCGGATTGAAATTACTGAACACATGCGCTACCTGCCAATGGGATATTTTAATCAAAATAGTCTGGGACAAATTACCAGCGTCACAACTAATACGCTTGAAAGTCTAGCAGATGTTGCGACTCGGGTTGTTATGATGACGTTGGAAGGATTCCTAACGGCAGGAACTATTACGGTTTTTGTATTTATCTACGATTGGCGAATTGGTTTAATCTTGTTGGCAGGATTGATACTGTTTCTCTTGCCAAATGGATTGATGCGTTGGCAAGCTGGGAAAGTATCAGAAGCTAAACAACAAGCTGATACAGATTTGGTAGCAGTTGTGCTAGAATACAGTCAAGGGATTGCGGAAGTAAAGAACTATAATATTGTTCAATCATCTGCTAAAAAGCTATTGCATGCTATTGAGAATAAAAGGCATTTAGATACAAAGCTGACTTGGGTTACCTTGCCTTATATCGCTCTGCAAGGGATGATTACCAAGCTGACTGGAACGATTATGGGACTGTTCTCCATTTACTTTTACCTGCAGGAAAGTATGAGCCTTTTGATTTGTATCATGATGCTCATCAGTGCTTTTATGATTTACGAAAGTCTGGACGGAGTTGGTAGCTTTTCTTCTCTTCTTCGCATTGTTGATTTGTCAGTTGATATGGTCAATAAAGTTTTGTCGATTAAACCAATGGATATTAGCGGAAAAGATTTGCAGCCAAAAACCAGCAATATCAAGTTGGATCATGTCAGTTTCTCCTATGAAAGTAAGAAAATTATTGATGATGTATCGTTGGATATTCCAGAAAAGACGACAGCAGCTCTGGTGGGACCTTCTGGTTCTGGAAAGACAACTCTTTGCAATCTCATTGCTCGTTTTTGGGATATAGAAAATGGCAGCATCAGCTTAGATGGTCATGATGTAAAAGAATACAGCTATGACAGCCTTATTCGTAATTTCAGTTTTGTTTTTCAAACGGTCTATCTGTTTGAAGATACCATGGAAAATAACATTAAATTTGGAAATCCAGACGCTAGTCATGAAGAAGTTGTCGCTGCTGCGAAAAAAGCTGCTTGTCATGACTTTATCCTGTCTTTGACAGAGGGATATCAGACCAAGATTGGTGAGGGCGGACCCAGTCTCTCCGGTGGGGAACGGCAGCGGATTTCCATTGCTCGTGCCATTATCAAGGACGATCCAATTATCATTTTGGACGAAGCAACAGCCAATGTCGACCCTGAAAATGAAGAAGCGCTTATGCAAGCCATTCATTCTTTGACAAAGGATAAAACCATTATCATGATTGCTCATAGGCTAAAAACAGTAGAGCATGCCGATCAAATTATTGTTCTTAATCAAGGTCGTATAGTCGAACAAGGCAAACACCAAGAATTGCTTGCTAAACAAGGATTATATAGTCGCTTTATTCAGGAAAGACGCAGTGCTGCCAGTTGGCGGATAGAGGCTTAATTTAAAAAAAGATCGTTGTTCAAATATGCAACGGTCTTTTTATATTTAAGCTGTTGATTTAAAATCATCATGAGAAATGGTATAATGAGATGTTATAAAGAATGATTAATGAAGAGGTATCCATGAACGAAATCAAATGCCCCAACTGTGGGGAAGTCTTTACAGTCAACGAAAGTCAGTACAGCGAGCTCTTGGCTCAGGTACGGACGACAGAATTCGACAAGGAAATCCATGCTCGAATTGAGCAGGCGTTAGCTTTAGAAAAACAAAAGGCACAGAATGAGCAACAGCAAGCGTTAAGTCAGAAAGAATCTGAAATTCAAGAGCTCAAGGCGACTATTTCCAATTTTGAATCCCAAAAAGAGCTAATCAAAAAGAATACAGAGCAGGCTTTGTCTGGAAAACTATCGGATAAAGAAAAAGAATTGGTAGAGCTACAAGCCCAACTAGACCGTCTTCGACTGGAACACCAAAATGAACTGCAAGCTTCGCTGACAAATATTGAAAAAGAACGCGACCAAATCCAAAACCAGCTTTTGTTGCAAGAGAAAGAAAATGAATTATCCCTTGCATCTGTTAAACAAAATTATGAAGCACAACTTAAGGCGGCCAATGAGCAAGTAGAATTTTACAAGAACTTTAAAGCACAACAGTCTACTAAGGCGATTGGAGAGAGCTTAGAACACTACGCTGAAAGCGAATTTAACAAGGTTCGCAGTTTTGCATTCCCGAATGCTTACTTTGAGAAGGATAATCAGGTTTCTGCACGAGGGTCTAAAGGAGATTTCATTTTCCGTGAGGAAGATGAAAGCGGAGTAGAAATCATTTCAATCATGTTTGAGATGAAAAATGAAGCAGACGGTACGGAGAAGAAGCATAAAAACGCTGATTTTTACAAAGAATTGGACAAGGATCGCAGGGAAAAGAAATGTGAGTATGCTGTTTTGGTAAGTATGCTGGAAGCAGATAATGATTATTTCAACACTGGCATTGTTGATGTTAGCCATGAGTATGAAAAAATGTATGTGGTTCGTCCTCAATTTTTTATCCAGCTCATTGGGCTTTTACGAAATGCTGCGCTCAATTCTCTTAAATACAAGCAGGAGCTGGCTCTGGTTCGGGAGCAAAATATTGACATTACCCACTTTGAAGATGATTTAGAAACCTTTAAAGTAGCCTTTGCTAAAAATTATAATTCAGCTTCTAAGAATTTCAATAAGGCAATCGAAGAAATTGACAAAGCCATTAAGCGAATGGAAGCAGTCAAACAGGCACTTCAGACATCAGACAATCAACTGCGCCTCGCCAACAACAAACTAGATGACGTCTCCGTTAAGAAACTGACCCGCAAAAATCCAACTATGAAAGCTAAGTTTGAGGCGTTGAAGAACGACTAGGAGGAAACGATGCAGATACGACAAGCAACCTTGAAAGACATAGAAGCCTTGCTACCCCTCTATGAAGATTTAGGCTATCCGACGATTACTTCAAGTCTGACTAGAGGTTTGGATACAGCTTCATTATGGCTCTTGTGGACTGAAAAAACAAGGAATTTAATCAACTACTAATAGAATTTTTAGCAGAATAAGGAATCAATGAACGGAATTATCAATTTAAAAAAGGAAGCGGGGATGACCTCGCATGATGCGGTATTTAAGCTGCGCAAAATTTTAGGAACTAAGAAAATCGGTCATGGGGGTACCTTGGATCCAGATGTGGTCGGGGTGCTTCCGATTGCTGTGGGCAAGGCGACGCGCTTGGTTGAGTTTATGCAGGAGGAAGGCAAGGTCTATGAGGGGGAGATTACTCTGGGCTGCTCAACAACGACAGAGGATGCTAGTGGGGAGCAGATTGCTTTCAGCCCTGTGACTGAAATATTGGATGAAAACTTAGTGGATCAAGTCATTGCTAGTATGGTTGGAGAGCAGACTCAAGTGCCGCCTATGTACTCGGCTGTCAAGGTCAATGGGCGAAAACTCTATGAGTATGCTCGTTCTGGAGAGACAGTAGAGCGACCGAAGCGTCAGGTGACAATTTATAACTTTGAGCGGACAGGAGCTATTGTCTATGAAAGTGACTTGGCACGTTTTCCTTTTCGAGTTAAATGCAGCAAGGGGACCTATGTGCGAACATTGGCAGTTGATTTAGGGGCGAAGTTGGGTTATGCTTCCCACATGTCTCAACTGACTCGCACTGCTGCAGCTGGCATGTCTTTGGAAGAAGCATTGACTTTAGCAGAAATTGATGAGAAGGTGAATAAAGGAGACTTTTCATTTTTGCAGCCCATTGAATTCGGCATAGGAGATTTACCTAAGGTAAACCTTACGGAAGAGCAGGTTGAAGAAGTACGATTTGGACGCTTTATTCATATAGATACCAAGGCAGAACAGGTGGCTGGCTTTTATCAAGGGAAATTACAAGCCATTTTAGAAAAGCGTGACAAAGAATATAAACCTAGAAAAGTATTTCTTTAAAATTTTGTGATAAAATAGTTAAGTGATGAAAACGATTAGAATAAAAAATGAAAAAGACATTCAGCAAATTGAACACACAGTATTAGTGCTAGGGTATTTTGACGGGTTACATAAAGGACATCAAGCTTTGTTTGCTGAAGCGAGAAAAATGGCAGCAGAAAAACATTTGAAGATTGCAGTGCTGACATTTCCAGAATCTCCCAAATTGGCCTTTGTACGCTACCATCCTTCTTTAATGCTTCATTTGACTAGTCCAGAAGATCGCTTGCAGCAAATGAAAAATCTTGGTGTAGACTACCTTTATTTGATTGATTTTACCAGTCAATTTGCTCGTAATACGGCTGAACAATTTTTTACAAAATACATCTCGCGTTTGAAAGCAAAAGTTGTCATTGCGGGATTTGATTACCATTTTGGTTCAGATCGAGGCAATGCAGAGGATTTGGAGAAACTGTTTGAAGGACAAGTTATCATAGTTCCTTCTGTAAATTTCAATGGAGCAAAAATTAGTTCAACTCGCATTCGTGAAACGGTACTAGCAGGAAATGTTGCCGAAAGCAATCAATTGCTGAGCTATTCGCTATCCACCCGCGGAATTGTCGTTCATGGCAATGCAAGAGGGCGGACGATTGGCTATCCAACGGCAAATCTTGCTCCCTTGGATCGGGTTATTTTACCAGCAGATGGGGTCTATGTGGTTGATGTAGAGCACGATGGGCAGATATATCGCGGAATGGCTAGCGTTGGAAAAAATGTCACTTTTGAAGGTGATGAACTTCGTTTTGAAGCTAATATTTTTGATTTTTCACAAGATATTTACGGTGATACTATACGTATTTTTTGGTTGGATAAAATCCGAGATATGGTAAAATTCGACAATGTGGACGAACTAGTCAAACAATTGCAAGCAGATGAGGAAATCGCAAGATATTGGATTCCTGAAAATGATAACCACTAAATCATGTATTAAGCTTCTTATTTTTCCTAAAAGAATAGGAGAAAATTTGTAAAAATACCTAGTAATCTTACATAAAATTTAGTATAATGATAACAGTTACAAATAATAAGAAGAGAAATGCATGGTTACACTATTTTTATCACCGAGTTGTACAAGTTGTCGCAAGGCGCGTGCATGGTTATCCAATCATGAAGTTCCTTTTGAGGAGCACAATATCATGACTAGTCCACTGTCTGCACCAGAATTGAAACATATTCTTTCTCTGACGGAGAATGGAACAGACGACATCATTTCAACTCGCTCCAAAATATTTCAAAAATTAAATTTAGATGTTGAAAGTTTATCAATTTCTGAATTGCTTCGTTTAATCGAGGAAAATCCAAGCCTTTTGCGTCGTCCAATTATTTTAGAGGGAAAACGAATGCAGATTGGATTTAACGAAGACGAAATCCGTGCGTTTTTGCCTCGTGGTTATCGTAAACAAGAATTGTGCGATGCAACTTTGAGAGCTGAGATTGAATAATATGAATAAAAATTATCGTTACCCACTAGACATGTCGTGGAGCACTGAAGAGCTTGCTTCAGTGCTTTCTTTTTTGAATGATGTTGAGCAGGCTTATGAAGCGAAAATAGCAGCAGAAAAGATATTAGCATCTTATCAACAATTCAAAAAAATTGTTCCAAGCAAAGCTGAAGAAAAGCGTATCGGACGTGAATTTGAAACAGCGAGTGGCTATTCTTTATATCGAGCCGTTCAAGCTGCAAAACAAAAGGAGAAAGGAACGTTTTCTCTTGGAAAAGAAATTTAATTTTGCCAAGCACATTGTACTGAATGCGGCTTCTTATATTAAAGAGCATTTGAATGATCAGTTGCAAATTGAGACCAAGTCCAGTCCGACTGATTTGGTAACTCAAATGGACAAAGAAGTTCAGGATAATTTAGTAACCTGGATTTTAGAAGCTTATCCTGCAGATCACATTTTAGCTGAGGAAAATGGCTTGCGTCATTCTATTTCAGATGGCAATGTTTGGGTCATTGATCCTATTGACGGCACGAATAACTTTGTAGCACAAAAAGCAGATTTTGCTGTTGTTCTGGCTTATTTTGAAAATGGCATTGGTCAATTTGGTGTCATTTATGATGTGATAGGAGATAAATTGTATCACGGCGGTGGTCAATTTGATGTCTATTGCAATGAGCAGAAATTGCTTCCCTACCAAGATCGCCCTTTAAATCAGTTTTTAATGGCATCAAATGCTGGTATTTTTGAGCGCAATGATTGGGGAATTGCGGATTTGGCAAAAGAAACCTTGGGCGTTCGAGTGTACGGAAGTGCTGCGATTAGTTTTAGCAAGGTTTTATCAGGACAACTGTTGACCTATATTTCCTATATTTGGCCTTGGGATTATGCTGCAGCTTCGATTATGGGAGATAAGCTAGGCTATATGACATTGACATTTGAGGGTGAGGAGCCTGATTTTGAAAGCCACCAAGGTATTATGATGATTCCAACTATGAAATTGAACGAAATTAAAAAATACATATATCGAAAGCGAGAGTATTAGATGAATTTTCCAAAAGGATTTGAAGAAAAGTACAACAATCTTTTGGGAGAGGAGGCTCCCTCTTTTTTTCTAACTTTCGATGAGGATCCAGTTTCCGCTTTTCGGGTCAATCCATTAAAAGAGCAGCAAAAAACTTTTCCAAATCCTATTCCAAATACGAACTGGGGTTATTATGGCAAAGTTTCTGGAAAATCAATAGAGCATGTCACAGGATTAGTCTATTCACAAGAACCTGCTGCACAAATGGTTGCCCAAGCTGCAGCGCCACAACAGAATATGAAAGTACTTGATTTGGCAGCAGCGCCGGGTGGAAAATCCACTCATCTATTGTCATACTTGAACAACACAGGTCTTCTTGTTTCCAATGAAATCAATCCAAAACGATGTAAAGTGTTAGTAGAAAATATTGAGCGATTTGGAGCGAGAAATGTTGTGGTGACAAATGAATCAGCTGGCAGATTAAGTCAAGTCTTTCAAGGTTATTTTGACTTGATTGTCTTAGATGCACCATGTTCTGGTGAAGGAATGTTTAGAAAGCAGCCAGAAGCAATGGAGTATTGGAGTGAATCTTATCCTGCTCAATGTGCACAGCTTCAACGTGAGATATTGGAAGATACGATAAAAATGTTGGCGACGAATGGTGAGTTGATTTACTCCACTTGTACTTGGGCACCAGAGGAAAACGAGGAAATCGTTGACTGGCTGTTAGAAAACTATCCACTTGAATTGGTTGAAATTCCAAAAATCAATGGTATGGTGGCTGGTATTCACTTTTCGGGAACTGCACGTATGTATCCTCATCATTTTAAGGGAGAGGGACAATTTGTTGCAAAATTTCGTTTTTATGGTGAGCAGTCAGCTAAAAAGATAAAGACAAGAAAAAGCTGTTTGACATCGGAGCAGAAGATGTTGTGGAAAGAGTTTCAAAGAGAACATCTTGCCATAGAGCTAACTGGCGAGTTACAGACTTTTGGTGAACATTTATATCTATTGCCACTAGGTCTTCCAGAATTATCGAAACTTAAAATTGCCAGAAATGGTTTGCACCTAGGTGTTTTTAAGAAAAAACGATTTGAACCGAGTTTTGCTTTAGGACTGACTTTAAAACCAAGTGAAGTAAAGCACATAATTGAAATTGATGAAGAGCAGTTTAAAAAGTACGTTGCCGGGGAGACAGTCAATCTCCATCAGAACACTGCAAATGGTTGGTATCAAGTTGTTGTCCAAGGTAATGGTTTAGGGTTTGCAAAAGTGACTGGAAATATTCTGAAAAATTATTTTCCAAAAGGCCTGAGATTTCAATAAAAAATCTTTCCAAATGTCTAAAGATATGCTATAGTGAGATTAGATGTGAAAAGATTAGGGAAATCTTAGAATGAAAATGCTTTCACATCTGAAAAGGAGTTTCATGTGATTAAACACAAAAAAATAATTTGGGCAGTCACTCTCGTGATTTGCAGCATTGGTCTTTCAGCCTGTTCTTCCTGGATTAACCGCGGTGAGGCGATAACAGCAGTTGGCTCAACAGCTCTACAACCGTTGGTTGAAGCAGTTGTGGATAAATACACCGAGGAAAATCCGAAAAAAATTGTAAATGTGCAAGGTGGAGGATCGGGAACTGGATTATCACAAGTCCAATCCGGTGCAGTAGATATTGGAAATAGTGATTTATTTGCAGAAGAAAAAAGTGGTATCAATGCTAAGGCTTTAGTTGATCATCAGGTCGCTGTTGCAGGTACTGCTATCATAGCAAATAAAGGGATTAAGATAAACAACTTAACCACAGAGCAGCTATGTAAAATTTTTACCGGAGAATACACTAATTGGAAGCAAGTTGGTGGTCAAGATTTGGAAATTACCATCATCAACCGTGCCGTTGGTTCTGGTAGTCGAGCAGTTTTTGATAGTGTTATTATGAATGGCAAAGAAGCCAAGCAGGCGCAGGAGCAGGATTCTAACGGAATGGTCAAAACAATTGTTTCACAGACTCCAGGTGCCATTTCTTACTTAGTTTTTTCTTATGTGGACACGAGTGTGAAAAGTTTAAACTTGAATGGCTACAAGCCAACGAAGAAGAATGTGACAACGAACAACTGGCCTATTTGGTCTTATGAGCACATGTATACTAAGGGAGAACCTAACAAATTAGCTAAAAAACTTCTAGATTATATGATGACAGCAGAAGTCCAAAATAATATTGTTGGTAAAATGGGTTACATTCCTATCAACGACATGAAAGTTACTCGTAGTCTTGACGGAACTATCAGCTCAAAGTAAAAGAAAGAATTTAGGAATAACATGAACGAAGTAGCAAAAAAAATGCTGACAAAGTCAAAAAACTCTCGTTTAGAAACATTTGGAAAAACCATTACTTTTCTTTGCATGAGTTTAATTGTTTTTGTCGTTGCAATGATTTTATTATTTGTAGCGGAGAAAGGACTTTCGACTTTCTTTGTTAATAAAGTAAACATCTTCAGTTTTCTTTTTGGAACAAGGTGGAATCCATCCGGTAGGGAATTCGGTGCTTTACCAATGATTCTGGGCTCTTTCCTCGTAACTCTCCTATCAGCTTTATTAGCAACACCATTTGCAATTGGAGCAGCTGTTTTTATGACGGAGGTTTCCCCTAAAGGCTCAAAAATTCTACAACCAGCTATTGAACTTCTAGTCGGAATTCCATCGGTTGTGTATGGATTTATTGGATTACAGGTAGTTGTTCCCTTTGTTCGCAGTATCTTTGGTGGAACAGGTTTTGGAATCTTATCAGGAATTTTTGTTCTTTTTGTCATGATTTTACCAACGGTGACCTTTATGACAACAGATAGCCTGCGTGCTGTACCGCGGCATTATCGAGAAGCTAGTATGGCAATGGGAGCGACTCGTTGGCAAACGATTTGGCGTGTGACGCTAAAAGCAGCTCGCTCAGGTATTTTTACGGCTATTGTCTTTGGAATGGCTCGTGCCTTTGGTGAAGCTTTGGCGATTCAAATGGTTGTCGGAAATTCAGCGGTTATCCCAACTTCTCTGACAACACCTGCTGCAACCTTGACCTCTATTTTAACAATGGGAATTGGAAATACCGTTATGGGAACCGTTAATAACAATGTCTTGTGGTCGCTTGCTCTGGTTCTGCTTTTGATGAGTTTAGCCTTCAATACTGTGATTAAATTGATTACAAAGGAAAGAGGTAAGAAGAACTATGCACGCTAAAAAGATGGATAAATTAGCAACAGGCGTCCTTTATACCATTGCAGGAATCATTGTTGCTATTCTTGCTTCCTTGATTTTGTACATTTTAGTAAGGGGCTTACCTCATGTTTCGTGGAAATTCTTGACTGGACAATCGTCTTCCTATCAAGCGGGCGGCGGAATTGGAATTCAGCTCTATAATTCATTGTTTCTGTTAGTTATCACCTTGATTATTTCCATTCCTCTATCAATGGGAGCAGGGATTTACTTGTCTGAATATGCTAAAAAAGGCCCAGTGACAGATTTTGTCAGAACCTGTATTGAAATTTTATCCTCCTTGCCTTCCGTTGTTGTGGGTCTCTTTGGATATTTGATTTTTGTTATTCAATTCCAATATGGTTTCTCAATCATTTCTGGAGCCTTGGCTTTGACTGTATTTAATCTACCGCAGATGACACGTAGTGTGGAAGACAGCTTACAGCATGTGCATCATACACAGCGCGAAGCTGGACTTGCACTTGGCATCTCTCGCTGGGAAACGATCGTCCATGTCGTCGTTCCAGAAGCGTTACCAAGTATTGTGACGGGGATTGTATTAGCTTCTGGACGTATTTTTGGGGAAGCTGCTGCGCTTATCTATACAGCAGGTCAGTCTGCCCCAGCACTTGACTGGTCAAATTGGAATATTTTCAGTGTAACTAGCCCAATTTCTGTTTTTCGTCAAGCTGAAACTTTGGCTGTTCACATTTGGAAAGTCAATAGTGAAGGAACGATTCCTGATGCAGTAGAAGTGTCAGCTGGATCAGCGGCAGTACTTCTTATCTTTATTTTAATCTTTAACCTTGGAGCTCGTAAGCTCGGAAGTTATCTGCATAAGAAATTAACATCTGCCTAAAAGGAGAAGAAATGACAGAATATAACTGGAATGAAAAACATATCGTTACTTTTCCTGAGGAAGAGGTTGTTTTATCAACGAAGGGTTTGCATGTTTACTATGGTAAAAACGAATCCATTAAAGGGGTTGATATGCAGTTCAAGAAAAATAAGATTACAGCTCTTATCGGGCCTTCAGGTTCTGGTAAGTCAACCTATCTTCGCAGCTTGAATCGGATGAATGATACGATTGACATTGCTAAGGTCACTGGTGAGATCTGGTATGAAGGTATTGACATTAATCGCCCAGATATCAATGTCTATGAAATGCGGAAGCATATCGGAATGGTCTTTCAAAGACCAAATCCTTTTGCCAAATCTGTTTACCGCAACATCACCTTTGCGCATGAACGTGCCGGTGTTAAGGATAAGAAAATCTTAGATGAAATTGTAGAAACATCTCTAAAACAAGCAGCTCTGTGGGAACAGGTAAAGGATGACCTTCATAAATCTGCTTTGATGTTATCAGGCGGTCAGCAGCAACGTCTCTGCATTGCCAGAGCCATTTCCGTGAAGCCAGAAATACTTCTAATGGATGAACCTGCTTCTGCACTCGATCCAATCGCAACAGCGCAGTTAGAAGAAACGATGTTAGAGTTGAAGAAGAACTATACGATTATCATCGTGACCCACAGCATGCAGCAAGCGGCGCGTGCGAGCGATTATACCGGTTTCTTCTATCTTGGTGATTTAATCGAATATGATGAAACAGCCAATATTTTCCAAAATGCTAAGTTACAGTCTACAAATGACTATGTTTCTGGTCATTTTGGCTAAGAAAATTGCTGATTAATTAGAATTTATTAAAGGACTATCAGAATGACAGAACCTATTTTACAAATCAAGGACTTGTCGGTTTATTATAACAAAAAGAAAGCACTTAATAGTGTATCGTTGGATGTATTGCCTCATGAGATTACAGCTTTGATTGGTCCTTCTGGGTCGGGAAAATCAACACTCTTAAAAGCAATTAATCGCATGGGTGATTTAAATCCAGAGGTGACAACGACAGGTACTGTAATTTATAACGGGCACAATATTTACAGTCCACGGACAGATACGGTGGAGCTTCGCAAAGAAATTGGAATGGTTTTTCAACAGCCCAATCCATTTCCAATGACGATTTATGAAAATGTTGTCTACGGTTTGCGAATCAATGGTGTTAAAGACAAAGAGATACTAGATGAAGTAGTTGAAACATCATTAAAAGGAGCATCTATTTGGGATGAAGTGAAAGATCGTTTGAATGATTCAGCGATTGGTTTGTCAGGCGGTCAGCAGCAACGTGTCTGTGTGGCTCGTGTTTTGGCGACGAGTCCGAAAATCATCCTTTTAGATGAGCCAACATCAGCACTTGATCCTATTTCTGCAGGAAAAATTGAAGAAACACTTCATGGGCTGAAAGATCAATATACAATGTTACTCGTAACCCGCTCAATGCAACAGGCTAGTCGTATTTCAGATAAGACAGCTTTCTTCCTAAATGGTGATTTGATTGAGTTTAATGCCACGAAAGAGATGTTCCTCAGTCCGATTCATAAGGAAACGGAAGATTATATCACAGGCAAGTTTGGTTAGAGATTGTAATTGTTCACTACAATATTGTGGTTATTTCTAATGTTTTGGAGATTACCGATTTTCTATATATATAAATGCACGTATGCTTGTAGACAAGAATTATGTAAAAAGATGGATTTTCGTATAAAATTCTTTAGATCTTAGGAAAGGAAAATTTATGCTTAGAGTACAATTTGAAGAAGACTTAGCAAAACTTCATAACCAATTTTATGCAATGGGAAATGAAGTTTTGTCACAGATTAATCGCACAGTTCGTGCATTTGTGACCCACGATCGTGAATTAGCAAAAGAGGTTATCGAAGAAGACGCAGAAGTAAATGAATATGAAGTAAAGTTGGAGAAAAAATCTCTGGAAATTATTGCTTTGCAGCAGCCAGTTTCACAAGACTTACGCACAGTTATTACAGTTTTGAAAGCAAGTAGTGATGTGGAAAGGATGGGGGATCATGCCGTTTCCATTGCACAAGCGACGATCCGCATGAAAGGAGAAGTTCGCATCCAGTCTGTTGAGGAAGAAATCAGCAAGATGGGGCGTGATGTTAAGAACTTTGTGGAAGCAGCGCTTGATCTTTACCTTAATGGCGACGTGGATAAGGCCTATGAAGTAGCTGCTATGGATGAGAAAATCAATCAGTACTTTGATGATATTCGAGACTTAGCAACGCAAGAAATTAAGTCAAATCCAGATTTGATTGTTACAGGTCGTGATTACTTCCAAGTTATTTCGTACTTAGAACGTATTGGTGATTACGCCAAAAATATCTGTGAATGGGTTGTTTATTTTGAAACAGGTAAAATTGTTGAAATGTAAATACTAACTTAAAAAATTTGAGAATCGGTACTGCACCCCAATAATGGGACAGAAGAAAAAACCTTTTTAGGCGACCAGATTTCTGTAATCTACAGGAGACCGGTCGTTTCATCTCTGTTGAATTCTAGTTTCATTATAAAATATGATGTAGATTTGACAATATCTGTTCTACTATCTTTGGTTAAGTTTCTCCAGTTATGGAGATAGAAGGTTTCAGACTTTAGGACAGAATGAAACCATTCGATACAGGCATTATCTGCTGGTGTTCCCTTACGGGACATAGAGCGGGTGATGCCTTTTTCTGTGCAAGCCTGGTAATAAGCTTTTGAGGTGTAGACAGAGCCCTGATCGCTGTGCAACAGCGCTCCTTGAGACACATTCAGTTGGTTCAAAGTATCCAACACAAAGTCCGTATCCTGACAATCTGAGATTGTATAAGCCACAATCTCACGATTATAGAGGTCCATGATAGAGGAAAGGTAGAGTTTACAGTTTCCAAAGTAGAGGTAGGTCATGTCTGTGACTAGCTTCTCCAGTGGCTTTTCTGCTTGAAAATCACGGTCTAGCTTATTTTCTGTTACATAGTAGGGCTTACCTAGACTCGGTCCCTTCTTAGGACGTACACGGCAGAACCAACCATTCTCCTTCATGATACGATAAACCTTTTTAGGATTGATGACAAGGTTATCCCTCTTCTTGAGCAATCGAGTGATGGTACGGTAGCCGTAGATAACCTGATTTCCCATACAGATTCGCTCGATTTTTTCTACAACCTCGTCCCTTTTTTAGGCTTCTCACCTTCTGCTTTCCAACGGTAGAAAGTGGATCGTTTGATACCAAAACAGTCCAGAGTGACGGATACTGAGCAGACGTTTTTGTATTCTTCCACCAGCTTGATAAGACTTACTTTGTCGATGGTCTTATCAAGCTCCGATACTTTTTTAGTAGTTCCACCTGTAGTCGTAACTGTTCCACTTCGGATAGCTGTTCCATTCCTTTACCGTAGGTATATTGTTTCCCCACAGGTTGGTGGAAACGGTGCAGTTCATCATTCTGATACCATCGCCACCAGGTTTTGACCTGACTAACATTTTTGATGCCCAGAGTCTCCATGATAACCTTATTGGACTTACCTGCTTTCTTCATTTCAATGCAGGCTAACTTAGTTTCTACCGAATACGCTTTTTTGACCATAACAAAACCCTCCTGTTTCTAGTAAACTAGAAACAGGAGGGTTTTTCTTGTGTCTCATTTTATGGGGCTAGTGCCAATTATTTCTCAGATTTTTTATTTTCCTCTTCTTTTTCCGAATAAGGATATGAGGAGGTTTTTTATGTATAGTATTTCATTTCAGGAAGATTCTTTGTTGCCAAGGGAACGTTTAGTTGCAGAAGGTGCAGAACAATTGAGCAATCAAGAATTGTTATCCATTCTTATCCGCACAGGTAATAAAAAAGAAACTGTTTTTCAAGTTTCTCAACGGATTTTATCAACTATTTCTAGTTTGAATGATTTGCGCAATATGACGCTACAAGAATTGCAATCAATCTCTGGAATTGGTCGTATCAAGGCTATTGAATTACAAGCTATGATTGAATTAGGCCAGCGAGTCAGTAAAGCAGAATTGATTACGCAAGAGCAAATTTTAGGTAGTCAAAAGCTGGCGAAAAAAATGCAACAAGAATTGGGGCATAAGAAGCAGGAACACCTTGTGGCTTTATATCTGAATACTCAAAACAAAATCATTCATCAGCAGACGATTTTTATCGGTAGTGTATCACGCAGTATTGCAGAGCCACGAGAAATCCTGCATTATGCTGTGAAACACATGGCGACATCCATTATTTTGGTGCACAATCATCCGTCAGGAGCTGTACTGCCAAGCAAAAATGACGATGAAGTGACCAAACATGTAAAAGAAGCGTGTGAATTAATGGGCTTCATCTTACTGGATCATCTCATCGTCGCAGAGAAAGATTATTATAGTTATCGCGAAGAAACAGACTTGATTTAAAGTCTATTGACAACATAGTCAAATAACATTCGATCTTTAGGGCGTGTTTCAAATAAGAATTCTGGATGCCACTGGACTCCCAGATAAGCGATTTCATCAGTTGTTGTAATGGCTTCAATGGTGTTGTCTTTCGGATCACGGGCAATGACTTCGACATTTTCTGCTAAATCTTTGATACTCTGATGATGGAAAGAGTTGATATGAGATACTTCGCCGTAAATCTTTTCCAAAACAGAGCCGGATTTAGTGACTAGTTTTTGAGTAGTATATTCAGCAGAACTGTCTTGCCAATGGTGCTCAATATCTTGATAAAGTGTTCCACCCATTGCAACATTAAACAATTGCGTACCGCGGCAAACGGTAAAAATTGGTTTTTGTTGCTGGATAGCTTCATGGATTAAGGCTAATTCAAACAAATCACGCTCCAAATGGTAATCATCACTGTCAATTGTTTTTTCTTCGCCATAGAATTGTGGTGATACATTTTGCCCACCCGTTAGGATAAGTTTATCAATCATCTGGATGTAGCGCTGTGCCATATCTGCATCTCCAATCGGCAATATGATAGGAGTTCCACCAACTTCTTTTACGCCCTCTACAAATCCCTTAGCAGCATAACTCATGATGGCAAATTCATCTTCAGGGTTTGGTCTTTCGTTTCCAGTAATGCCGATAATAGGTTTCTTCATAAATAGATGTCTGCTCTTTCTAATTGCTTAATGCTCTTTTTTCATAAAATAAAGGAGTGTTTGTAGTTCACTTGTCAAATCAACATATTGAACGACAACATCTTTTGGAACGGTTAAGTGAACAGGAGAAAAACTGAGAATACCTTTTACACCAGCTTCCACAAGAACAGTTGCAACCTCTTGCGCTTTTGCACTAGGAACTGTTAAAATAGCTGTTTTGACATTCACATCTTTTAATTTGTTATTGATTTGTGAAATGCCATAAATAGGAATCCCGTCATTTGTAGTAGTCCCAACTTCAGGATGATTATCTGTATCAAATGCCATAACAATCTTCATTTTGTTCCGTTCGTGGAAACGGTAGTGGAGCAAAGCATGTCCCATGTTACCGATACCAACTAACATCACATTGGTAATGGAATTGTCATGAAGTAAGTCAGCAAAAAAATTCATGAGTTTTTTTACATCATAACCATATCCACGACGACCTAATTCGCCAAAGTAAGAAAAATCTCGACGGACAGTTGCAGAATCAATCCCGATCGCATCTGCGATTTGTTTTGAATTGGCTTTTTCGATTTTTTCGGAATTAAATCGTTTGAAAATCCGATAATACAGAGAGAGCCTTTTAGCAGTTGCGCGTGGAATGGTTGTATTTTTTTCAGATTTCACAAAATCACATCCTTTCAAAGACTATTTTATAGAAAGTTTGTGAAAAAATCAACTTATTTGATAAAAATAGAAAAGGAGTAGGACAAAATCAAAGATTTTTGGCTTGTTTCCTACTCTTTATTGTTTTACTAATGATTTAAAAATGAGTTTTTAAGCTATTTGTTTATTGTTCTTGTTTAGTGAAAATACCACGTTCTACCAAGCTATCCATTAAGAAATAAAACTTTTCTTGAATGATGTGATTGTCTTCTGATTTAAAAATATTCACTAACCGAAGGCCAGATTTATCTGTGATGTTGATTTTTACACCTGAAAGGTTTTTGTTGATAATGATTTTCAACAAAAAGCCGTCTCCACTATTGGGAACATTTTCTAATAAGCGTGTCAATTCGTAATTTCCAACTTTGGTTTCGACAAATGTGTTATCGCGCAAAGTAAATTTTTTTACATTTTCTCCAAGAGAATAGCTGAAAGAGCAGTCTTTTAAGTGAATAGTGGTCTGAAAAGCCATCTATTTATCCTCCTAAAATTTCTTTTAATGTTGTAGTAAATTGTCGAACTTCTTCTGAAGTATTTTGTTCTGAAAAGCTAATGCGAATAGATTCTCTTAATCGCTTTGAGTCGCTACCATAAAAAGCTTTAAGCACATGACTGGGTTCGATAGCTCCTGCTGTACAAGCAGAGCCAGTTGAGATAGAAATTCCAGATAAGTCTAAACGCATGAGCAATAAATCGTTAGCCTGCTTTGGAAAGCCAAGATTTACGACATAGGGAAGTGTGTGTGAATCATTATTTATATAGTAATGGATTCCGTCAAGTTCAGAGAGAAGTTGCTGTTTCAAACTTTCAACATGTTCCATGTTTTCTTGGTAGCAATTGAGGCTCTCTTTTAGAGCCGCAACCATACCGGCAATAGCCGCTAAATTCTCAGTTCCTGCACGTCTTTTATCCTCTTGATCTCCACCATGTAAAAATTTGTCAAATTTTACATGATTGAAGTACAAGAAGCCGATGCCTTTTGGACCATGAAATTTATGAGCTGATGCACTCATAAAGTCAATTCCTAGCTCGTCAGGATAGACAGGTAATTTGCCTATAACTTGCACAGCATCCACATGATAAGCAGCGGGATGATGTTTCACAACGTCAGCAATTTCTTTGACTGGAAGCATATAGCCTGTTTCATTATTGGCATACATGGTTGAGACAAGTATTGTATCTTCTCGAAGGGCTTCTTTTATCTGTTGAGCCGTAATCTCTCCATTTTTAGGTTGGATATAAGTAGCTTCAAAGTCAAATTTATCCACCAGATATTCAATCGTTTCAAGAACCGAATGATGCTCAATAGCAGTTGTAATAATGTGTTTCCCTTGATCTTGATGGGCTAAGGCATATCCTTTTATGGCTGTATTGTTACTTTCTGTCCCACCAGATGTATAGATGACATGTTGACTATTAGTATGAAGCAGTTCAGCAAGCTCTTGTCGGGCTTTGCGAAGAATTTTACTAGCAGCTCTTCCGTGGCTATGAATGCTAGATGGATTGCCAAAGGTATTTTCCATAACCTGTGTCATAGCAGTAATAGCAGCTGTTGACATAGGAGTTGTTGCTGCATTATCGAAATAAATCAAGATTTCTCCTTATTTCTTTTTATTGTAAGCAAACAGTGGACTGACTGGTTTTCTTTTATGGATACGAACGATTGCATCTCCGATTAGCCCACTTGCAGTAATGTATTGAACATTTTTCGGAGTTTTTTCTTTCGTTGCAACTGAGTCAGTAACCAGGATTTCTTTGATAGGAGAGTTATCTAACTTTTCAGCGGCTCCCTCAACAAATAAACCATGACTAGAAACTGCATAAATCTCTGTTGCACCTTCGCGTTCAACAATTTTTGAGGCTTCAGCAAATGTACGACCAGTATTTAAAATATCATCAATAAGGATAGCTTTTTTCCCAGCTACATCTCCGATAATATAGCCTTCGTTACGGTGGGTATCGTCTTGAGCGTAGTCGATAATCGCAATCGGAGCATCTAAATGCTCTGCTAAGCTTCTAGCACGTTTAACACCAGAATTTTTTGGACTGACCACAACAACATCTTCACCAGACAAGCCCTTTTCACAGTAATGTTTGGCAAAAAGAGGAACGGTGTAAAGGTTATCAACAGGGATATCAAAGAAGCCTTGGACTTGGACAGCATGCAAATCTAGGGTTAGAACACGATCAACTCCTGCCTTAACCAGCATATTCGCTACGAGCTTGGCTGTAATTGGTTCGCGAGGAGCGGCTGTTCGGTCTTGACGAGCATAGCCAAAATATGGCATCACAACATTGACAGAATTAGCGCTGGCGCGATTGCAAGCATCCACCATGATGAGAAGTTCCATCAAATGATTATTGACAGGAAAACTTGTTGATTGAATGATAAATACATCAAAGCCACGCACGCTTTCCTCGATGTTTACTAGGATTTCTCCGTCTGAAAATTGACGTGATGAAAGTTTTCCAAGAGGCACATCAGCAGCTTTAGCGATTTTCTCGGCAATATCGTGATTGGAATTTAGTGCAAACAACTTCATCTGTGCTTTATCCGTCAGTATATTCATCATAACTTATTAAGACTCCTTTTGATTTCTACACTCCATTTTATCAAAAAATAAGTAAAATTTCAGCTTTTTATTCATAAGTTTTGAGCAAATCTTGCAACTTTAGGCTTTGCATATTTATAATGGATATGATGAGCTTGTAAAAAGCACTCGAATTGTTCTTTTCCAGTTTTTGCATCTGTCACTTCCAGCTCTAATTCGTAGTCTGTTTTGTCAAAATAATGATTTTCATCAAGTGCCATTAAGCCAATAGTGGTTTCTTTTTCATAGCGAATAGTTGTTAAGCTCCCTAGAATCTTTAATTTCTCGAGGTTGATAGCAGCCTGAGTCAGCAGAGTGTGTATTTCTCCTTCAGGTAGCACACATGTATTGATGAGAGTGTGAGACTCTTCTAAAGTGAGAAATTGATTGTATTCCATATTACCGACCTGCTGCGGAATTTTTAAAGTTAATTCGGCACGAGTTTCAAAAGTACGAATCCGAAGTGCCATTTTTGCATCTCGAATTGAAAAGTCGGCTGTGTCAATATAGTAGTTTATCTGCTTGGTAGCTTTTATCTTTGAAAACAGTGGTAACAGCTGTTGGTACTCATTTTTTGTCAGAAGCGTTTTGTATTCAATTTCCAAATGATCCATTTTCCAATCCTTTTCTTTTGTTTGAAAGCGATTTATGTTATAATAAGTATTGTGTTTATTTTATAAAAAATTAAGTAAAATGACAAGGTGAGTGTATGCAATTAGAGTGGGAAGAGTTTCTGGATCCTTATATTCAAGCGGTTGGTGAATTAAAGATCAAACTGCGTGGGATTCGTAAACAGTATCGAAAACAAAAAAAACATTCTCCGATTGAATTTGTAACAGGTCGTGTAAAACCGATAGAAAGTATCAAAGAAAAAATGGCTTTGCGTGGGATTAAAGAGGAAAATCTAGCGCAAGATATGCAAGATATAGCTGGTTTGCGCGTAATGGTTCAATTTGTGGATGACGTAGAAGAAGTTTTGGATGTTTTACGAAAGCGCCACGACATGCGGATTATCCAGGAGCGAGACTATATTAAAAACCGTAAGGCTAGTGGATATCGAAGTTATCATGTCATTGTTGAATACCCAGTTGATACCATTGATGGCAACAAAACAGTTTTGGCAGAGATTCAAATCCGCACTTTGTCCATGAACTTTTGGGCAACAATTGAACATTCGTTGAATTATAAATATAAGGGTGAATTTCCAGATGAAATTAAGAAACGTCTAGAGATTACCGCAAAAATCGCCTATCAATTGGACGAAGAAATGGGGAAAATTCGTGATGATATTCAAGAAGCGCAAGCTTTATTTGACCCAATTAGTCGTAAATTAAATGATGGCGTAGGAAATAGTGACGATACAGATGAAGAATACAGGTAAAAGAATAGGGATTATCAGTAATCGTAGACGGCAAAGTCAAGAACTTTGTCGCCAATTAAAACAAAAATTAAAGCAAAATCATTTTATTTTGAATGATAATAATCCTGATATTGTCATTTCAATCGGTGGCGACGGGATGCTTTTGTCAGCCTTTCACAAATATGAAGATCAGCTAGACAAAGTTCGCTTTGTTGGTGTTCACACAGGACATTTGGGCTTTTATACAGATTATCGAGATTTTGAGTTGGACAAACTAATTGATAATTTAAAATTAGATACAGGCGCAAAGGTGTCTTATCCGATTTTGAATGTTAAAATTTTCCATGGAAATAATGAAATTTGTATAAAGCGTGCATTAAACGAAGCGACAATCAAGCGTTCTGGACGAACAATGGTCGCCGATGTTATTATCAATCAAGTGCATTTTGAGCGCTTTCGTGGTGATGGCGTTTCAGTATCAACGCCGACAGGAAGTACAGCTTACAATAAATCGTTGGGCGGAGCTGTTCTCCACCCAACCATCGAAGCTCTTCAGATTGCAGAAGTTGCAAGCTTGAACAATCGTGTGTTTCGGACTTTGGGCTCCTCAATTATCGTTCCTAAGAATGATAAAATTGAAATTGTGCCGACTTGGAATGATCGACATGCGATTTCGATTGACAATCAAAATTTTATGATAAATGATATTTCTAAAATTGAATTTCAAATTGATCAACATAAGATTAACTTTCTTGCTACACCGAGTCATACTAGTTTTTGGAATCGTGTCAAAGATGCCTTTATCGGCGAGGTGGAGGAATGAGGTTTGAATTTATCGCAGATGAGCATGTGAAAGTCAAAACCTTTCTAAAAAAACAGGAAATTTCCAAAAGTTTACTTGCAAAAATTAAGTTTTCTGGTGGGGATATTCGGGTAAACGGAAAGAAGCAAAATGCCATTTATTTGTTAGATATTGGTGACAAAGTTGCCGTTGATATTCCGGCGGAAGAAGGATTTAGCAGTCTATGTGCAGTAGAAAAAGAATTGGATATTGTATACGAAGATGAACATTTTCTGATTTTGAACAAGCCAGCAGGCGTAGCTAGCATTCCTAGTGTGAATCATTCCAATACAATGGCCAATTTTGTGAAGGCTTATTACATTGCAAATCATTATGAAAATCAGCAGATTCATATTGTGACTCGTTTAGACCGTGATACGAGTGGTCTGATGTTATTTGCAAAGCACGGTTATGCTCATGCAAGATTAGATAAACAATTGCAAAAGAAAGTCATTGAGAAGCATTATTATGCTTTGGTCAAGGGTTCGGCACCGTTAAAGCCAGAAGGAGATATTATTGCTCCCATAGCGCGTGAAGATAGTAGTATCATTACTCGCTGTGTGGCAAAAAATGGAAAATATGCTCATACGAGTTATAAAGTTTTAGCGCAGTATGATGACATTTATCTCGTGGATATTCATCTTCATACAGGACGAACACACCAGATTAGGGTTCATTTTTCTTATATTGGTTTTCCTCTCTTGGGAGATGACTTATATGGTGGAAGTATGACTGACGGAATAACGCGGCAAGCGCTTCATTGTCATTCATTGCGTTTTTACAATCCATTCCATAAGGAAGTTGTGAATAAATCAAGTCCTTTTCCGAAAGATTTTCAAACAGTCATTCAAAAATTAAGCAATAAGTAAGGAGTAAAACATGAAAATTTTTGAAACAATTCGTGAAACATTGCAAGACAAAGAAGTGAAGATTGTCTTACCAGAAGGTGAAGAACCACGTATTATTCAAGCTACTAAACGTTTGGTAAAAGAAACAAGTATCACACCTGTTTTATTGGGAAATCCTGAAAAAATTCGTATTTACCTTGAAATTGAAGGTGTGACAGAAGGTTATGAAGTCATTGACCCTCAAAATTGTTCATGCTTTGAAGAAATGGTGGCAGCTTTTGTAGAACGTCGTAAAGGAAAAATCACAGAAGACGAAGCGCGTAAATTATTGAAAGAGGACGTCAATTATTTTGGTGTCATGCTTGTTTATCTTGGTAAAGTACAAGGTATGGTTTCTGGTGCGATTCATTCTACAGCAAGCACGGTTCGCCCAGCTCTTCAAATTATCAAAACACTTCCTTGGGTTTCTCGCACATCTGGTGCCTTTCTCATGGTTCGCGGTGAGGAACGCTATGTTTTCAGTGATTGTGCAATCAATATTGATCCAGATGCTAAAACATTAGCAGAAATTGCTATTAACTCTGCCTTGACCGCGCAAATCTTTGACATTGACCCTAAAGTAGCTATGCTGAGTTATTCAACTAAAGGTTCTGGATTTGGTGAAAAGGTTGATAAAGTCATCGAAGCAACGAAACTTGCGCAAGAAATGCGACCAGATCTTGCTATTGATGGAGAATTACAGTTTGATGCGGCATTTGTACCTAAAACAGCAGAGTTAAAAGCTCCTGGCAGCAATGTAGCTGGTCAAGCAACTGTCTTTGTATTTCCTGGTATTGAAGCTGGAAATATCAGCTATAAAATGGCAGAGCGTCTCGGTGGCTTTTCAGCAGTCGGTCCTATTTTGCAAGGATTGAATCATCCAGTAAACGACCTTTCACGTGGATGCAACGCTGATGATGTTTATAAATTAACATTGATTACTGCCAGCCAAGCAGTTGGTCATTATTAGAAAGCCAAGACAGAATCCAGAATTCAAGTTCTGGGTTCTCTTTTTATTTTATGTTATACTAAAGTTATGTTAGATTTGAAAAAATATGAAATTGAGATGTGGGAGGATGAAAAAATTGCCTCCTTTCGTCAAAAATTATTAGCTTGGTATGATGAGAATAAACGTGATTTGCCTTGGCGGAGAAGCAGTAATCCTTATCATATCTGGATTTCAGAAATTATGCTTCAGCAAACACGGGTAGATACGGTTATTCCTTACTATGAGCGCTTTTTAGCTTGGTTTCCGACAATCAAAGATTTAGCAATGGCTTCAGAAGAACGTTTGCTTAAAGCTTGGGAGGGGCTAGGTTACTACTCGCGAGTACGCAATATGCAACAGGCTGCTCAGCAGATTATGACAGATTTTAGTGGCGAGTTTCCTCACACTTACGAGGAGATTTCTAGTCTGAAAGGAATTGGTCCTTATACAGCAGGAGCTATTGCAAGTATTGCTTTTGGTTTGCCTGAGCCAGCGGTTGATGGGAATGTTATGCGGGTCCTGAGCCGTTTATTTGAAGTGAATTTGGATATTGGTGTCCCTGCTAACCGAAAGGTTTTTCAAGCGATGATGGAAATTCTGATTGACCCCCAAAGACCGGGAGATTTCAACCAAGCTTTGATGGATTTAGGATCAGATATTGAAGCACCTATCAACCCTAGACCTGATGACAGTCCAGTAAGGGAATTTAGCGCTGCTTACTTACATGGAACAATGGATAGATACCCTATCAAAGCTCCTAAGAAAAAACCAGTTCCAGTTTATTTGTATGGTTTAATTATCCAGAATAATCAAGGAGAATTTCTTTTAGAGAAAAATGAAACAAGCAGTCTTTTATCAGGATTTTGGCACTTTCCTTTGATTGAAGTAGAAGAATTTCCGGACGGTGAACAGTTATCCTTTTTTGAAGTGGCAGAAAATCAAGTTGCATTTGAATTATCTCCGCAAGAAAGTTTTGAGCAGGATTATGATGTGGTAGTGAATTGGCAGGAGCAAGCTTTTCCGACAATTCAACATGTGTTCAGTCATCGCAAGTGGCAGATTCGTTTGCTTTACGGTCGAGTAGCAAATATGATAAAAAATCAAAAAGAGGAACAAGTTCTGTGGCTGCATCCTGATGACTTTACCAACTATCCGTTTGCGAAACCTCAGCAGAAGATATGGCAAGCCTTTCAAGAAGGTAAATTAAAAGGAAATTAAATGTTAAGAGGCAGGGATAATATGTTCCCTGCCTCGCTTTGTGATTGTAAAAAGCTATTGCCTAGTTAGTTTATAATATGCTGTGAAGTTGGTGATTTATCTCAGCTTCATTTTTATAAGTTAGCGAATGACTTGATTTCGTCAGCCGTCATAGAGGAGTCACAACGGACAGTCACATGACTATTTTCTGTATGTAAAAATCCTGGTACAGTTGGGATTCCATATTCGGAACGGAAAGCTTGGAGCTCTTCCAGTTCACTAGGTTCCTCACTATTGATAAAGAAAATATGTGCTTGGGTTTCAGCGACAACACTAGCTAGCGTAGTGGCGAATTTACGACAGTAAGGGCACGTTTTACGCCCAATGAAAAAAGTTGCATTTTCTTTATTTGCAATGGCTTGTCGGGCACGTTCAACAGTCGTGACTTCTAAATCATTGATATCTTGTGTAAATTTATCCATAAAATAACCTCATTTCTTTTGTTCATTCTAGTATGCCACAAAGAGGAAAATAATGCAGAGATTTGAAATGAAATGTAAAACATTGAAAGAGAGGTGAAACAGGACTAGAAATTGAAAATTTTAATTGTCGTGCTCTTGTTTCAAGACTCCGACATAAAATGTTTCCTAGCTATTTTGTATAGTCTCCCCTATAATGTTGAGCAAATGTTAAAAAGCGAAAAGACCTTGAGACCTGCTTCGAAAGATCTGTCTGCTATCTTAAAAAGCAGCATCTGAGCAATTATCTGTTATTTGTTACAAGACAACTTCGAGTCTGAGATATTCTTGTCCCAGACTCGAAGTTTGAATATTGTGGAAGTTAGAATGAGAAATCAAAGCCTTCTTACTTTTTGCTTATTTTACAAAATCATTGATTTCTGCTTCAATTTTTGCAATTTTTGCTTGAGCGTCTTGGCTAGAATTTCCGACAACAGCAATGTAGAATTTGATTTTTGGTTCAGTTCCTGAAGGACGTACAGCAATCCATGAACTATCAGCAAGTGTGTATTTTAATACGTCACTTGCTGGAGTTGTTAATTTCCTTACATTGCCGTCAGAATCGGTAGCGGTTTGTGCTTTGAAATCTTCTGTGACTGTAATAGCAGTAGCGTTGAATTCTTTCGGTGCATTGTCACGGAACTTGCTCATAATAGCTTTGATTTGTTCAGCGCCATCAACACCAGACAAAGTAACTGAAATCGTCTTTTCAGCATAATAACCATATTCTTTGTAGATTTCTTCAATTCCGTCTGCAAGAGTTAAGCCGCGAGAACGGTAGTAGGCAGCTAATTCTGCAACAACCAATACAGCTTGGATAGCATCTTTGTCACGCACAAATGGTTTAATCAAGTAGCCAAAGCTTTCTTCAAAGCCCATCATGTAAGTGTGATTGTGTTTTTCTTCAAATTCTTGAATCTTTTCAGCGATAAATTTGAAACCAGTTAAGACGTTAAACATGGTAGCGCCGTAGCTTTCAGCAATCTTGGTCACAAGATCGGTAGACACAATGGATTTGCAAAGTGCTGCATTGGCAGGAAGTGTTCCAGCAGTCTTGTGCGCTTCAAGGATATACTTAGCCATAATCGCACCGATTTGATTTCCTGAAAGATTGCGGTAGCTACCGTCTTTTTGGAGAACTTCAACACCCACACGGTCAGCATCTGGGTCCGTTGCGACAAGAACATCCGCACCAACTTTACGTCCCAATTCTTCAGCAAGAGCGAAAGCAGCTTGGTTTTCTGGATTTGGTGATTTGACAGTGGAGAAGTCTGGATCTGGCACGCATTGAGCTTCAACAACCTGAACAGAATCAAAACCAGCTTGGGCAAATGCTCGACGTGCTAACATTTCACCTGTACCGTGAAGCGGAGTGTAGACGATTTTCATGTCTTTTCCATATTCATCAATCAATTGTTGGTTGATGTTGACGTCTTTAACTTCCTTGAGATATTCGGCATCAATAGTTTCACCAATAACTTCAATCAAACCAGAAGCTTTTTCGGCTTCAACATCAGCTACTTCAATAGTAAATGGATTTTCAATGGCACGAATATAAGCTGTTAGAGCATCAGCATCATGAGGCGGCATTTGACCACCATCTTCGCCATAAACTTTATAGCCATTAAATGGAGCAGGGTTGTGGCTGGCTGTAATCATAATCCCGGCAAAAGCTTTTAAGTGACGAACTGCAAATGACAGTTCTGGTGTTGGACGGAGACTTTCAAATACATAAGATTTAATGCCATGTTTTGCTAAAACAGCAGCAGATTCAAAGGCGAATTCTGGAGAGAAGTGACGAGAGTCATAAGCGATAGCGACACCGCGTTTTTTGAAATCTTCATCTTTTTCATCAATCAAACGTGCTAAACCTTCAGTTGCCTGACGAACAACATAAATATTGATACGATTCGTACCAGCGCCTATCAGACCACGCATACCAGCAGTACCAAATTCAAGATTGGTATAAAAAGCATCTTCTTTTGTCTTTTCGTCCATCGAATCCAATTCTTTACGAAGGTAGTCTGGAAGTTCTGCAAAATCAAGCCATTTTTTGAAATTTTCTTGGTAAGTCATTACGAAATCTCCTTTTTAAAATAGGAAAGCTTATGAAAAATTAGTGAAAACAGGAAATGTCATTACCTGTTTAATAAAGGAGCGAGCACATCCAGTTTTCTCAATTTTTCAGCTTTCTGCATTGTTTAATCGTTTTCATTATAGCATTTTTTCATAAAAAAATCACGATTTCACGTGATTATTTTCTAACTTTTTCAAGGGCTGGAATAATGGTAACTGTCAGAATCGCAGAAATAATCATTTCAGCAATGGAATTGGTTGAAATGACAGATGCGAGTAAGAGCTGAATATTCCCATTATATACTTTGGAGAATAATAAGAAAATCCCTCCTAAAACAAAAATTGTATTTGTCAACGAACCGACTGTTCCAGCTAAGATAAGTCCGATCTTATTTTTAAGATATTTATAAACAAAATAAGGGGTGACTCCGATTAAGATTCGCGGAACAAGGGCAATGATGAGCGAATAAATATTCCCATTAGGTACAAACGGGCTAAACAAGTAACTGGTTGGCAAGAGAACAAGTGTGTTCGTAACCAGACTAATGATACCCATTAGCGCCCCTAAAATAGCGCCTACCTTTGGTCCATATAAAATACTTGCAATAATAACGGGAATGTGGACAATCGTTGGTTTGATTGGGACGGGAAAAAGGTTAAATATTACTGAACTCAATAGATGAATGACGAGCATAATCGCAAAAAAGATAGCAATTTGAGCAATATTAGATTGTTTCTTCATAAATCATTTCCTTTACTTTTTTTATAATTGTTTCTACAGAAGCAAGGGCGCCAATTCCGTGGTCACCACAGGCTAGGACGGTTTCTCTAGGCTGAATAATTTGCCAGCCGTATTTTTCTAGTTTAGATAGATTTTCTTGAGTGATTGGATTTTCATACATTTTGGTATTCATAGCTGGGGCTAATACCTTTTTGGCTGTTGATGGCAGAGCAAGTGCGGTACTGGTTATCATATTGTCTGCAAAGCCATTAGCTAATTTAGCGATCGTATTGGCGGAAGCAGGTGCAACTAAGAAAAGATCCGTTTGCTTGGCAATTTCAATATGATTGACCTTGTTTGGCGCAGGCTCCTCCATGACATCTGTATGCACTAAATTTTTCGACAATACTTGCAAAGTCAGCGGTGTAATGAAATTTGTAGCTGCTTGAGACATCAGAACAGTCACCTTTTGATTGTCTTTTGTCAATTGACTGACCAAGTCGGCAGCTTTATAGGCGGCAATGCTTCCTGTGACAGCTAGTGTAATATGTTTCATAGATTGTCCTTTGTGTGAATATGTGTCAGCAATAATTGGGCAATTTCTTCTTTAGTAGTGGCTTCTATTACGGAATCTTGTTTGACCAAGAAAGCATGATGTTGATTATTGGAAATATCATACAAGTCATTTGCTACAATTATTTCTGCTTTGTTTTTTATGAGACTAGCACGAGCAACTGTCAGTAATTCTTCCTTAGAAACACCAACTAAGAGTTTAAAGCCAATTAGACGGATATTGGGATTCCATTTTTTGACTTGACTGATAATTTTCGGTGTTTGTTTGAGAAAGAGCACTTGGTATTCATCTTTTGATGAAATCTTGCCTTGATCATTGGTCTTGTTTAAAAACTCTGTTAAATCCTGTGAAGCAGTGATTTGTTCAAAACCTGTCATGTAAATAGGCATGTAGTCAGAAACGGCCATTGAATGAATTAAAACACCATGAGTTTTGACTAAAGGCTGCATCGTTTCCAGCAAATCTTGTACATTTTCAATGATTTGAATGGTTAAATTCGGATGAGCAGCAGGCTTGACAGCACTCTGTGTAGTGACTAATGTAACTTGATCGCCTTGTGCTAAAAAACTCTCCGCAATAAGAGCACCAAGCTTTCCTGTTGAGTGATTCGTAATAGAACGAACTTGATCGATTTTTTCGCTCGTTCCGCCAGAAGTAATCAATAGTTTCATAACTAAATTTTACACAAAAAAAGTTAATTTGTAAATAGAAAAGACCTTTCCGAACGTTTTTGAGAATTTTAGCTTTGAAAGTGTTTGTTTTCTTTATTTTTTGGTATAATAATCCTATCAAAACTGGAGGATTCCAAATGAAAACGGATATAGAAATTGCTCAGAGTGTTGACTTGCATCCGATTGCTGATGTAGTGAAGAAAGTTGGAATTGATTACGATAATTTGGAGCTTTACGGTAAATACAAGGCGAAATTATCTTTTGACAAGATTCAGGAATTGCAAAAGAAGCCAGTTGGTAAGCTGATTTTGGTAACAGCCATCAACCCAACACCGGCCGGCGAAGGAAAATCAACTATTACTATTGGCTTGGCAGATGCTCTCAGCAAAATTGGAAAGAAAACCATGATTGCGATTCGTGAACCGTCTCTTGGACCAGTTATGGGAATCAAAGGCGGAGCCGCTGGAGGTGGTTATGCACAGGTTCTACCAATGGAAGACATCAATTTGCATTTCACAGGAGATATGCATGCGATTACCACTGCCAACAATGCCCTTTCTGCTTTGATTGATAATCATTTACATCAAGGAAATGCTCTAGGAATTGACCAACGTCGCATTATCTGGAAGCGCGTGGTAGATCTGAATGACCGTGCTTTGCGGCATGTGACCGTCGGTCTGGGCAGTCCGTTTAATGGAATTCCGCGGGAAGATGGTTTTGATATTACGGTTGCATCTGAAATCATGGCTATTCTCTGTTTAGCGACAAGTATTGAAGACTTGAAAGAACGTCTAGCTAATATCGTTATTGGTTATCGTTATGATCGGACGCCTGTTTATGTTCGAGATTTGGAAGTAGAAGGGGCTCTTGCTCTCATCTTGAAAGACGCTATAAAGCCCAATCTAGTACAGACTATTTATGGAACCCCTGCCTTTGTTCACGGTGGACCGTTTGCAAATATCGCCCACGGCTGTAATTCCGTTTTGGCAACGACAACAGCTTTGCATTTGGCGGACTACACGGTGACTGAAGCTGGCTTCGGTGCGGATCTAGGGGCTGAAAAATTCCTAGACATCAAAACGCCCAATCTTCCGACTGCTCCAGATGTAGTGGTTATTGTTGCAACTCTTAGAGCATTGAAAATGAACGGTGGTGTCGCTAAAGAAGATCTGACAACTGAGAATGTTGAAGCGGTTAAAGCAGGTTTTGCCAACCTCAAACGCCATGTGGGAAATATCCGTAAATTTGGTATTCCGGTCGTGGTGACTATCAATGAATTTGTGACGGACACCCAAGCTGAAATTGCCGTTCTCAAGGAACTTTGTGCAGAGATTGATGTCCCGGTGGAATTGGCTAGTGTCTGGGCAGATGGTGCTGACGGTGGATTGGCTCTTGCGGAAGTTGTGGTCAAAACGATTGAAACGAGACCTGCCAAATACACTCGACTCTATGACAACAATCTGTCTATCGAAGAAAAAATCGAGAAAATTGTCAAGGAAATCTATCGTGGAACAAAAGTCAATTTTGAAAAGAAAGCAAAAACTCAAATTTCTCAAATTGTCAAGAACGGCTGGGATAAGCTGCCAATTTGTATGGCCAAGACCCAGTACAGTTTTTCAGATAATCCAAATCTTCTAGGAGCGCCAGAAAACTTTGAAATCACTATCCGCGAAGTAGTTCCAAAATTGGGTGCAGGTTTTATTGTCGCCCTAACTGGTGATGTTATGACGATGCCCGGTCTGCCAAAACGCCCAGCAGCCCTCAATATGGACGTAGCAGCAGACGGAACTGCTATTGGACTATTTTAAAACGAAAAAGGTTCGAGAGAGCCTTTTCTTTTTGAATTTGGTAAAATATACATGGTGATATACTTCATTTTTATGAAAGTAATAAGAAGAAAGGAACGTTTGGATGAACATCAGATTAGAAAATAAAAACGACGCTGCTGCTCTCATTGCTATTTACGCACCCTATGTTGAGAAAACAGCCATTACTTTTGAGTATGATGTTCCGTCGGTGGAGGAATTTTCTGGTCGGATTGAGAAGACCTTGGAAAGGTATCCTTATCTGTTGGCAGAGGAAGAGGGAGTCATTCTGGGTTATGCTTATGCTTCGACTTATTATGGTCGAGAGGCATACAACTGGGCTATTGAGCTGTCGGTCTATGTAGCTGATGAGAATTGCGGCAGAGGGATTGGGAAGCAGCTTTATGACAAATTGGAAGAAATTCTTGAACAGCAAGGGTTTGTTCATTTTCTAGCTTGTATTGCTCTGCCGAATGACGCCAGTATTTCTTTCCATAAAAAAACTTGGTTATCAGCAAGTAGCGCATTTCCCAAAAATCGGCTATAAATTTGGCTGCTGGCATGCTACAGTTTGGTTGCAGAAGAGTTTAGATAAACCAGCAAGACCAATTAAATTATTCAAAGATATGAATGTTGAAAGTGAATGGTAATATGAAAGTAGAAGATGTTTTCCAAGGATTAAAAGAAGTAGCAAACCCTGAAGATGCTATTCACATGAAAGCATACATGAAAGATCAGTTCGAGTTTTTAGTGGTCAAAACACCTATTAGGCGGCAAATTTCTAAAATATTTTTTAAGAAAAGTCACAAGTCTACGATAGATTGGAAATTTATCAATCAGGCTTGGGAAAATCCCTATCGTGAAATGCAATATGTGGTGCTGGATTATTTACAACTAAAACAAACATCTTTAGCCTCAAACGATTTAACAAAGGTAAAGAAATTGGCACAAACAAAGCCTTGGTGGGACACGATTGACTTTTTGTGTCGCTCGGTAGGTTATATTTGTTTACACTATCCTGAGACAAAGAAAATAGTATTGGATTGGAGTACGGATGAGGACATTTGGTTGCGCCGATTGGCTATCGAACACCAATTACTTCAAAAAGAGCAAACGGATGTCCAGCTGCTAGAGCAAATCCTGATTAATAATCTTAATAAGACCGAGTTTTTCATCAATAAGGCCATTGGCTGGGCACTTCGGGACTACTCCAAGACCAATCCCGACTGGGTGCGGGAATTTATCGAAAAATACAAAGACAGGCTGAGCAAACTCAGCATTAAAGAAGGAAGCAAGTATTTGTGAGATTGATAGATGAGGAAGAGGATCGATAAATGAAATATCGCAGGCAAGTATTGATGAACTAGCAAAAACCGAACCAATTCTCTTTGTGAGCATTACCCAAGAGGATTGGTTCGGTTTTTTGTCTTACTTAGTTCCTAGTTTGCTTTTCGATTTTCATTGAGTGTTAGATATTTTTTTGCTCTAAGTGATGTATATGATTGTATCTGGTATAATGAATGATAATAGTCGTCAAAATAGTAGTGACTGTCCAGATAGCGTATTGATGAATGAAACGTGTGAGAAATCCAGTAAAAATAGCACCGCCGATGAAACTAGCGACAATCATAGAGTAATTAGCCGCTTGCCTTCTAATAATATGTCTACGATCTTTAAAACGAATATATTCATACCAAGCAGTGACCATTCTCCGATAGTTTCCTGAAGTCATCATAATCATGTAGGGATAAGACTCGATTTTTGAGCCTGTATAAGTTAGCATGACCATGCCTGTAGAGGTTGCAAGTAATATCACCCAGATAAAATAATGAGAATGAAAAAAAGGAAAGAGGAAAGTCGTGAGAGTCAATGGTAAGACTCCCCAAGTACGCCAATGTGAGCTTTGCGCCCGTTCCTTAAGTAGAATACCAAGGATAAAGCCACAGGTAAAGAAGACAAGCGAAAGGATACGGTAAGCGGTCTTTACGGTTGGTCCATCCCAATCGGCTACGATTAAAATAATATTCCCTGTCTGAGTGGCGATTAGTGTACTAAATTGTATATGCGAAAAAACGTCTAGGCAACCACCCACAGCTCCTAGCAATATAGCCATTGTTCGCCTATCTTGAGGCATGGGGACAGGCTGTTTCGTAGTATCCATAACTTTATCCTCCTAAAAACTATTTTACTCTTTTAAGGCACCAATTTCAAATATGGATAAGCTAGAAAATCTCTCATAAAAAATAGTTTGACTTTTAGGATTCTCTATAGTAGAATGCTAGATATGCGATGAGTCGATAGGTGGCGCAAGCCACATATTGAGCATGGGAGGTCATATACGCAGGAGCGGACCTTGATGAGTTGTGTGAACCTGCTCATCACACGTAAGTGCCCTCAATCCCTACTTTTTAGTGGGGATTTTTTTCTTCTAAGTCTTTTCAATTCTTTAGAAAAGTAGTATAATACCAGCAATACACAAATTTTTTGAAAATTCAGAGAGGTATGTTATGGGATACACAGTTGCTGTGGTAGGTGCTACAGGTGCCGTTGGAGCTCAAATGATTAAAATGCTGGAAGAATCAACTCTTCCGATTGAGAAAGTACGCTACTTGGCTTCAGCTCGTTCAGCGGGGAAAGTTTTGAAATTTAAAGACCAAGACATCACAATTGAAGAAACAACGGAGACTGCCTTTGAAGGTGTAGATATCGCTCTCTTTTCAGCAGGCGCCTCAACGTCTGCCAAGTATGCTCCATACGCTGTCAAGGCAGGAGCGGTTGTCGTTGACAATACCTCTCATTTCCGTCAGAATCCTGATGTTCCTTTGGTTGTACCAGAGGTCAATGCACATGCACTTGATGCTCATAACGGAATTATTGCCTGCCCAAATTGCTCCACTATCCAGATGATGGTAGCTTTGGAGCCGATTCGTCAGAGATGGGGCTTAGAGCGCATCATCGTATCGACCTATCAGGCCGTGTCTGGAGCTGGTATGGGAGCTATTCTTGAAACTCAGCGTGAACTGCGTGAGGTCTTAAATGACGGTGTCAATCCGCGTGATGTTAAGGCTGAGATTTTGCCTTCCGGCGGTGACAAGAAACATTATCCGATTGCTTTTAATGCTCTTCCTCAAATTGATGTCTTTACGGACAATGACTACACCTACGAAGAGATGAAGATGACCAATGAAACCAAGAAGATCATGGAAGATGACACGATTGCGGTTTCTGCTACTTGTGTTCGTATCCCTGTTCTTTCAGCGCACTCAGAGTCTGTCTACATCGAGACAAAAGAAGTAGCACCCATCGCAGAAGTCAAAGCAGCTATTGCGAACTTTCCAGGAGCAGTATTAGAGGATGATGTTGCTCATCAAATCTACCCTCAGGCTGTTAATGCTGTCGGCAAAAAAGAAACATTTGTTGGTCGTATCCGCAAGGATTTGGACGCTGAAAAAGGCATCCATATGTGGGTGGTTTCAGACAATCTGCTTAAAGGTGCTGCTTGGAATTCTGTTCAAATCGCTGAGACCTTGCATGAACGTGGCTTGGTGCATCCAACAGCAGAGGTCATTTTCAAATTGAAGTAAAATGTGAGATAATATTCGTATAGTTGTATTTTGCAGGCTAGGAGGACGATAGTTATGTCTATAGAAGATTAAAAAAAAGCAAGAATCATAACAGCACTTGTAACACCGTTTAAAGAGGACGGTAGCATTAACTTTGAGGCTCTTTCTAAGCTGATTGAACATCTTTTAGCGCATCATACAGAAGGATTGATTATCGCAGGAACGACAGGCGAAAGCCCAACTCTGACGCATGAAGAGGAGCTGGAATTATTTGCAGCAGTTCAAAAGATTGTAAAAGGGCGAGTTCCGCTGATAGCCGGAATTGGTACAAATGATACTCGAGATTCAGTTGAATTCGTGCGTGAAGTTGACAAATTTGGTGGTTTTGCTGCCGGACTTGCAGTAACACCTTATTACAACAAACCGACTCAAGAAGGTCTATATCAGCATTATAAAGCGATTGCGGAAGCTTCAAATCTGCCAGTCATCGTTTATAATGTTCCTAGCCGAACGGTTGCTGGTTTGACAGTAGAAACTTCCTTGCGCTTAGCACAATTGCCAAATATTATTGCAATCAAGGATTGTACAGGCATAGATGCTCTTACTCATTTGGTTGAAAACGCTCCACAGGACTTTCTAATTTATACTGGGGAAGACGGACAAGCTTTTCATGCAAAGGCAATCGGAGCACAGGGGGTTATATCTGTTGCGGCTCATACCAATGGAGATGACTTTTATGAAATGTTTGCTGCTTTAGATGAGGGTAAGCTGAAAAAAGCTGCTCAGATTCAACGTCAGCTGTTACCAAAAATAGAAGCTCTCTTTTCTGTGACAAGCCCAGCACCACTTAAAGCTGTGCTAAATTCTCAAGGGTTTGAAGTCGGACCACTCCGCCTCCCGCTTGTTGCCTGTACAGAGGAAGAAAAAGCCTATATCCTTCCATTTTTTGAAGATTGAAGGAAGCATTTTAGGCTTGTAAAATGTTGGGAGCATTTACGATGAACTAGTGAATTTTTTATTACGGAGGACTTTAGCATTTAAATCTGCAAGAAGAAATGTTTGAAAAGACAAAACTAGGCTGAATGGAAACACTGATATTACAAGATTGTCATATTTTTTGTTATGATGAGATAAGGGTGGGATATTTAGTATAATAGAAATGGATAAATTGAAAGTTGATGAGAAGTTGGAACATATGAAGAAAAGAAAATTGAGAATCAGTTCCATTGAAATTATGGCGATTTTAGGATTATTAATTTGGCTACTCACAATATTTTTAAGAAAATATTATTCAATTAATTCAGTTGTTCCTATGTTTTATGTCACACCTAGTTTTGGAGGAGCATGGATTGCAACAGCTATGCTAAAACAACCTTTTAGTCCAACATTCAGTACAAATAAAGTCTCAACTATTGAATTTTCTAAAAAGACACTTATGTATATATGTATAGTGTTTGTACTGATGTCTTTTATTAATGAGCTATTACCATTGATTAATACTAGTGCAGTATTTGACGTATACGATGTGCTTGCTACTGTATTAGCGGAAATCATAGCTTTTAGCATACCTGTCATTCTAAAAGAAAAGACTTTAATAGATTATCGTTGATTTTGGGAAGATTAAAAAACCAGTGTCGAACTGAACAAGGAATAAAAACACATCAGACAGACGGTAGAAATGAAACATTCTATCGTCTTTTCGTATTAGCCTTTACCATTTTCTCTTTTTTCCAACAATTTAATAAATCTGCTAACTAAAAAGAATAGATTTTCGTTCTAATTATAAAAATTATTAAAAACTCTTGCAATCTTTTTTTTCTTATGTTACAATAATCATTGGTTTGAAAAAACTGCCTAAGACAGTAGGGGAGCTCGACTCATAAAGATCCTACCGAGGACAAAACGGATCATGTAAAAGAAACGTATTGTACTTTCGTGTCTAGGTTTGGGCGCGTTTTTCTTTTGGAAAAATTTCCCAAGCAAAATAATTACGGAGGTGAAACACTAAATGAGTGAAGCAAGTATTGCTAAAAAAGCGGAACTAGTTGATGTAGTTGCTGAAAAAATGAAAGCAGCTGCAAGTATCGTTGTTGTGGATGCTCGTGGTCTTACAGTTGAACAAGACACAGTTCTTCGTCGTAATCTTCGTGGAAGCGAAGTTGAGTATAAAGTTATTAAAAACTCAATTTTACGTCGTGCAGCTGAAAAAGCTGGACTTGAAGGTCTTGCTGATGCATTTGTTGGACCATCTGCTGTTGCATTTTCAAATGAAGATGTTGTAGCACCAGCAAAAATCATCAATGATTTTACTAAAGAAGCTGATGCACTTGAAATTAAGGGTGGAGCTATTGAAGGTGCTGTTGCATCTAAAGAAGAAATCGTTGCTCTTGCAACTCTTCCAAATCGCGAAGGACTTCTATCTATGCTACTATCTGTGCTTCAAGCACCAGTTCGCAATGTTGCTCTTGCAGTCAAAGCGGTTGCAGACAACAAAGAAGAAGCAGCTTAATTTTAAGTTGCGCGTAGCCTATGCTACAAACTAATAATAAATAACGAAAACATATTTGGAGGAAATGACAATGGCATTGAACATTGAAAATATTATTGCTGAAATTAAAGAAGCTTCAATCCTTGAATTGAACGACCTTGTAAAAGCTATCGAAGAAGAATTTGGTGTAACTGCAGCTGCTCCTGTAGCTGTAGCTGCTGCTGGTGCTGGTGAAGCTGCCGCTGCAAAAGATTCATTTGACGTTGAATTGACTGCAGCAGGCGACAAGAAAGTCGGCGTTATCAAAGCTGTTCGTGAAATCACGGGTCTTGGTCTTAAAGAAGCTAAAGAACTTGTTGACGGAGCACCAACTGTTGTTAAAGAAGGTGTTGCAACTGCAGAAGCTGAAGAAATCAAAACTAAATTGGAAGAAGCTGGAGCTTCAGTTACTCTTAAATAATAGAGTATCGCAAGAAATTGCGGAAGCCTAATAAATCAAGGTTTTAGAGTTGCTTAAGGCGATTTAAAATCAGAGGAATGATGTCATTCCCCAATTACCCCACTAAGGATTTATCTTGGTGGGGTTTTTGTTTTCTTGAGAATTCCCTTTATTCATGATAGAATAGATAGAATAATGCTAGTATTTGGAGAGAAAATGAACTATTATAATGTTGGAAAAATTGTGAATACGCAAGGTTTGCAGGGTGAAATGCGTGTTATGTCTGTGACGGATTTTGCAGAGGATCGTTTCAAAAAAGGAAGTGTTTTAGCTCTTTTTGACAAGAAGGATAATTTTGTCATGAATGTGGAAATTGCCAGTCATCGCAAGATGAAAAATTTTGATATTGTCAAATTCAAAGGAATGTATCATATCAATGACATTGAAAAATATCGTGATTTTACCTTGAAAGTGGCTGAGAAAGACTTATCGGATTTAGATGAGGGCGAATTTTATTATCATGAAATCATCGGCATGAATGTTTATGAACAGGATGTTTTGATTGGAGCTATTAAAGAAATTTTGCAACCGGGTGCCAACGATGTTTGGGTGGTAAAGCGAAAAGGCAAGCGTGATTTACTGTTACCTTATATTCCGCCTGTTGTGTTGAATATTGATCTTGAAAATAGTCGAGTAGATGTGGAAATTCCGGAAGGACTGGATGATGAAGATTGATATTTTAACATTATTTCCGGAGATGTTTGCTCCGCTGGAGCATTCAATAGTTGGCAAGGCGCGTGAAAAAGGATTGTTAGAGATTCACTATCATAACTTTCGGGAAAATGCAGAGAAATCACGACATGTTGATGATGAGCCTTATGGAGGCGGTCAAGGAATGTTGCTCAGAGCGCAACCAATTTTTGATGCTTATGATGCGATTGAAAAAAAACAGCCACGGGTTATTTTGTTAGATCCCGCTGGTCGAACGTTTAATCAAGCCTATGCGGAAGAACTTTCTCAAGAAGAAGAATTAATCTTTATCTGCGGGCATTATGAAGGTTATGATGAGCGGATTAAAAGTTTGGTGACAGACGAGGTTTCTCTTGGAGATTATGTTTTGACCGGTGGAGAGTTGCCTGCTATGACGATGATCGATGCAACAGTACGACTGATTCCTGAAGTTCTTGGTAAGGAAGTTAGTCATACTGATGACAGTTTTTCATCAGGTCTTTTAGAATATCCTCAATATACTCGTCCTTATGATTTTCGTGGAATGGTTGTGCCAGATATTTTGATGAGCGGTCATCATGAAAATATTCGAAAATGGCGTCTGTATGAGAGTTTGAAAAAGACTTATGAACGTCGTCCAGATTTATTAGAAAAATATGCATTAACAGCCGAAGAAGCAGGAATGCTAGAAGAGATTCGTAGAGAAAAGAGCAATGATATAAAAGATTAAAAGTTTTCTAATTTAGAGGACTTTTTCTTATTGTTAAAAAAATAGATAAAAAATTCTTGACAGTTAATTTCTATCGTGGTATCATATTAACCAGTTAATAAACTGGTTAAACACTAGTTGAGGAGTGATATATGAAATTAAAGAAATATATATTTTCTATTTTTGTGGTAGGGTTGACTTTGTTGTTGACAGCGTGTGGAACAAGTACAAAAAAACAGAGTAAAGGTCTGAAAATTGTAACAAGTTTTTATCCGATTTATGCTATGGTCAAAGAAGTATCAGGCGATTTAAATGATGTTCGGATGATTCAGTCAAGTAGCGGTATTCATTCTTTTGAACCATCAGCCAACGATGTAGCAGCTATCTATGATGCAGATGTCTTTGTTTATCATTCTCATACCTTGGAGTCGTGGGCAGGAAAACTAGATCCAAACTTGAAAAAATCCAAAGTAAAAGTTCTTGAAGCGTCAGAAGGTATGAAGCTGGAGCGTGTGCCGGGATTAGAAGATGTTGCTGCTGGTGAGGGAGTGGATGAAAAAACTCTATACGATCCGCATACTTGGTTAGATCCAGAAAAAGTGGCAGAAGAAGCGCAAATTATCGCGGATAAACTTTCGAAGATTGATAGTAAAAATAAAGAAACCTATCAAAAAAATGTGAAAGAGCTGGTAGCTAAGGCAAAAGAGTTGACTAAAAAATATCAACCGATTTTTAAAGCGGCGAAACAAAAAACATTTGTGACGCAGCATACGGCCTTTTCTTACTTAGCGAAACGATTTGGTTTAACTCAGTTGGGAATTGCTGGGATTTCACCAGAGCAAGAGCCTAGTCCACGTCAGCTGACGGAAATTGAAGAGTTTGTGAAACAATACAAGGTCAAGACAATTTTTGTGGAAAGCAATGCTTCTTCAAAAGTTGCTAAAACCTTGGTCAAATCTACAGGAGTGAAATTAAAAGAATTGAATCCTTTGGAGGCTGACCCACAAAATAATAAAACTTATCTTGAAAATCTAGACGCCAATCTAGCGGTATTGGCAAAAGAATTAAAAAAATGAGGAGAAATATGAAGAAAAAATATATCATTGGTTCTATTGCAGTTCTTGCATTGAGTATTTGTGCGTATGAGCTGGGGCGTTATCAGAGTGTTTCTAGCAAAGCAGACAATCGTGTGGCTTATGTTGATAGTAAGTCCAAAGAAAAAGGGAAAAAGGCTGAGAATTTAACTCCAGATGAAATAAGTGCCAAAGAAGGAATCAATGCAGAGCAGATTGTCGTTAAGATTACAGACCAAGGCTATGTAACTTCTCACGGGGATCATTATCACTATTACAATGGGAAAGTTCCTTACGATGCCATTATCAGTGAAGAACTGATCATGCGCGATCCAAACTACACTTTGCAGCAGTCTGATATTGTCAACGAAGTAAAAGACGGTTACATTATCAAGGTGAATGGCAAGTATTATCTTTATCTGAAAGATCCAAATCATACCAGCAATGTTCGGACAAAAGAAGAAATTGCTCGTCAAAGGGAAGAATACAGTAGGAAAGGGCATAAGGGCTCAAAAGGAACTGTAACAACAGCTGTCAAAGAAGCTCGTGCGCAAGGTCGTTATACGACAGACGATGGCTATGTCTTCAATCCAACTGATGTCATTGAGGATACAGGTGATGCTTTTATCGTGCCGCATGGCAATCATTTCCACTACATTCCAAAGAGCGATTTGTCTCCTAGTGAGTTAGCTGCTGCTCAAAACTATTGGGACAATAAAACAGGCAAAAGTCGTCCACAATATCCGTCCAATTCAGGTCAAATTCCTCGGTCAAACAGAGGAATGAACCATCCATCGTTGGACTATCGTCCTGCTAATCTGGGAACGTCTAATCATATAGGAAATCAGCAAACTCAGCCTTCTCAACCAGCTCCAAAACAAACTGAAACGAAGCGCGGAAATAAAGCTGAAATCATTAAATTACTGCGGCAATTGTATGCGACTCCTTTGAGTTATCGGCATGTAGAATCAGACGGTCTGGTATTTGACCCAGCACAGATTACAAAGCGGACTTCTAATGGAGTGGCTGTTCCGCACGGCAATCATTATCATTTTATCTATTACAATAAAATGTCTGACTTGGAACGAAAGATTGCGCAGATGATAACGCCGGGTGCGGATTATTCTGAAGCTAAGCAGTCGGATCAAGCGCAACAAGATCATCAAGCAACACCAGATAAAAATCAGCAAGATACTGGCAAAACTTCTGATAAAAACGAGAAGAAAGAAGAATCTGCTGAAACGGAAATTAGCGATGAGCAAATCAAAACTTTCCTTGCTAAAGCAGAAGCTTTGTTAGAGAAGGTTTCAGATGCACGTCAAAAAGCAAACTTTGAAGAGCAAATAAATGGTCTCAACTCAAATCTGTTATTAGGCATAGAAGAGAAAGAGTGCCTGCTTGCGAAAGCAAAAGCTTTGTTAGCTGAAATGGTGAAAGCAACTGGTTCAGATAATGATTCTGCTGGTCAAAACACAGAATTTGCAAAGAAAGCGAAAGTTGTGTTGATGTCTATCCGAAAAGCACTGGAAGAAAAGGGAAATGCAAGTGATAAACTGGCTCAAGTGAATGATTTGCTCCAAAAAGTGGCAGACAAGAATGCGGATAAATTGGCTTTGCTAGACCAAGTCTTGAAACTCTCCGCCGAAGTGCACCCTGATCGTGCAGGCAAAGCAAATTCGCAAATTGCTTATACGGCTGATGAAGTAGCATTAGCTAAAGCTGTAGGTCGTTATGCAACATCGGACGGTTATATCTTTGATCCACATGATGTGATTAAAGATGAAGGAGATGGCTATACTGCTCCACACATGACACACAGCCACTATATTCCTAAGAATGATTTGTCAGAATCTGAGCGTAAAGCGACGGAAGAGTATCTGAAAACGAAAACTCCGGAAAAGAAAGAGGAGAAGCCAAGTACGGATCCAAAACAACCTCAAAAAGAGACTGCACAAGCAATCTATGAGCGTGTGACACCAGCTAAAAAAGTTCCGGTTGAGGCAATGCCATATCATACGGCTTATGTTGTGGATTACAAGAATGGGCAATTGATTATTCCGCACCATGATCATTATCACAATATTTCTCTCTCTTGGTTTGACGAAGGTCTTTACAACGCGCCAGAGGGTTATAGCATGGAAGATTTCCTTGCTACGGTGAAATATTATGTGCAAAATCCAAACGATCGTCCTCACTCTGATGATGGCTTTGGTAATGACAGCGACCATGGTAAGCAAAACCAATCAGATGATGGCAAGAATTATGCACCAAATGAAGAGCCAGAAGATAAGAAAGACGACTCTGCAAGTAAAGAGGTAGATGATGAAAAGGAAAATTCAGAAGGGACTGAAAAACCAACAGTTAATGCTGAAGAAGAAGCTGAAAAGGCACGCGCAGCAAGCTATGGATTGTCTCTGCAAGATTTCCGAGCAAAAATGATTAAAATTGCTTTTAAATATGGTTTGAGCTTAGAAAAGTTTACCTATCATCCTGAAAACAAGACGGTCAGCTATACTGATACAACAGGTGCTGTCAAGTCTATCAATGTACTCACAGGAGAAATGGTTTCTTAACAACACACCCCTTAAGAGTTGGAAATTTATTTTCCAGCTTTTTTGTTGTTCTATGTTTATAAAGGGAAGTTTATCTTGTCCGCCGGGCGGATAAGATAAACTAAAAGAGATTCACACCGTCCGCCGGGCGGATAAGACAAACCAAAATGATTTCACTCCGTCCGCTGGGCGGATAAGATAAACTAAAAGAGATTCACACCGTCCGCCGAGCGGATAGAACAAACCAAAATGATTTCACTTTGTCCGCCAGGCGGATAAGACAAACCAAAATGATTTCACTTTGTCCTCCGGGCGGATAAGATAAACTAAAAGAGATTCACACCGTCCGCCGAGCGGACAAGCCAAACCAAAAGGAATTCATTCTGTCCGCCGAGCGAATAGAACAAACCAAAACTAATTTATCCTGTCCGAGGGTCGGCTTGTCTCAACCAAAATTGATTCACTTCGTCCGACCCTCGAACGACTTTTTATAAACTAACAAATCTATCATTTTTGAGGAATGACTTTATTGGTGGTATAATAGGTTATGAAAAAGAGGGAAGGGAAACACATCATGCGGGATAGACCGGATTTTACAACGATAAAAACTTATCAAGAGTTTTCTCAATATTATTGGTATTGTGCAGAATTGGCAGACATTTGCAAACGATTGGGGAAGGAGCATTCAGGGGTCAAAAAAGAGCTAGAAGCACAAATCAAACAATATTTTGCAGGGAATGTTGCTCAAAAGAAAGTCCGTTTAAAGACTAAGAAAGAGAAAGATGTAGAGCTTACTTTAGACACGCCCTTACTTACTTGTGGTTTTGCATTTAATACCCGATTTCGGGAGTTTTTCGCTCAGCAGACGGGTAGCAGTTCATTCAAGTTTACAGCGGACATGGCGGCAGCTTGGCGAAAGGTAAAAGCTGAGGGGAATGACCGATTTACTCTGCGAGACATGTTAGCCATTTATCAGGGACAATCAACTTACGCAAAATACGATAATGCTAGTTGCCAATGGAATCAATTTCTCAAAGACTTTTGTGCTGATGAGAATAATGCTGCTTTTCAGCCAAAACTAAAAGTTGCTGCTATTCTTTGGCAGAAAGTGAAACATTCAACCGCTCCTAAAGTCTATCACCAGCAGCTAGTAAAGAACTTTTGGGATGATATTTCTATGTATTGGAAAAGGAAATAAGAAGAATGATTTGTCCACTTGCGAAAAAACAGTCACGAGGCTGTTTTTTTTGATATAATAGAAAGTATGAATCAATCAGAAAAAATTTCAAATTATCAATTACTTTTAGCGCAGCTTGAAGCATTACTAGAGGGCGAAAGCAATGTGTTGGCGAATCTCTCAAACAGCTCTGCTCTGCTAAACCAAGCCTTGCCACATTCCGTTTTTACTGGCTTTTATCTTTATGACGGAAACGAGTTGGTGTTAGGACCTTTTCAAGGTGGTGTCTCCTGTGTACATATTGGGCTGGGAAAAGGAGTCTGCGGAGAAGCCGCCGCCAAACGGCAGACGGTGATCGTCGAAGATGTTACTCAGTATGGTAACTACATTTCCTGTGATAGCAGAGCTCGCAGCGAGATTGTAGTACCAATGGTCAAAAACGACCGCTTAGTAGGAGTGCTGGATTTGGATTCTCATCTGGTAGCAGATTATGATGAGATTGACCGAGAATATCTGGAAAATTTTGTGGCTCTCCTGCTAGAGAAAACAAGTTGGAATTTTGAAATGTTTGGAGACAAAGCCTAATGTATCAAGCTTTATATCGAAAATACAGAAGCCAAACCTTCGGTCAGCTAGTTGGGCAGGAGGTTGTGGCGACAACCTTGCGGCAGGCAGTTGAACAGGATAAAATCAGTCATGCCTATCTCTTTTCAGGTCCCAGAGGGACAGGAAAGACCAGCGTAGCCAAGATTTTTGCTAAGGCAATGAATTGCCCCAACCAAAAGGATGGAGAGCCTTGCAATGACTGTTATATTTGCCAAGCCATTACCGAAGGAAGCCTAGAAGATGTCATTGAGATTGACGCGGCTTCTAATAATGGTGTGGATGAAATCCGAGATATTCGTGACAAATCAACTTATGCTCCCAGTCTAGCGAAGCACAAGGTTTATATCATTGATGAGGTTCACATGCTCTCAACAGGCGCTTTTAATGCGCTTCTTAAGACTTTGGAAGAGCCGACAGAGAATGTTGTCTTTATTTTAGCAACGACAGAACTGCATAAAATACCAGCAACCATCCTTTCGCGTGTTCAGCGCTTTGAGTTCAAGTCGATTAAAACCAAAGATATTGTAGAGCACATTGAGTGGATTTTGCAGCAAGAAAATATTGACTTTGAAAATGAAGCGGTGCAGATTATTGCAAGACGAGCAGAAGGCGGTATGCGAGACGCTCTATCTATCTTAGATCAAGCTCTCAGCCTAACCCAAGACAATCAGCTGACAACGGCTATTTCTGAAGAAATCACGGGTTCTATCAGTCTAGGGGCGCTAGACGCTTATGTAGCAGCTGTATTAGCGCATGATACGTCAGTGGCATTAAAAAATCTTGATGTCATATTCGACAGCGGCAAAAATATGGCTCGCTTTGTCACAGACCTGCTGCAATATTTCAGAGATTTGCTCATCGTTAAAACGGGTGGAGAAAATACGCATACGAGTGAAAGCTTTTTAGAAAACCTCAAGACTCCGCAGGAAAGATTGTTTGAGTTGATTGAGATTGCAACGAAGAGCCTTGCGGAAATCAAGAACAGCTTGCAACCCAAGATTTATACAGAAATGATGACCATTCGACTGGCAGAAGGGCAAGATAAAGCAGAATTACCCTCCAATATAGCAGGCGAGATAGAAACGCTCAAAGAAGAAATCAGCCAGCTTAAAAATCAATTGGCAAGTTTGCAGTCAAGTTCCGCACCTAGTAAGCCAGTACAGGAAACACGCTCAGCCAAAACAAGTAAGGGTTATCGAGTAGACCGCCATAAAGTGAATGCCATTCTGCAAGAAGCAGTTGAAAATCCTAGCCTGGCTCGCAGTAATTTAACCAAGTTGCAGAATGCTTGGGGAGAAATTATTGAAAGTTTAGCCGGAGCAGATAAGGCACTTTTAGTCGGCTCACAACCCGTCGCAGCTAACGAAAACCACGCTATTCTTGCATTTGAGTCAAGCTTTAATGCAGAACAGACCATGAAACGGGAAAATCTCAACACCATGTTTGGGAATTTATTAAGCAATGCTGCTGGATTTTCACCAGACATCTTGGCGGTTTCTATGACAGATTGGACAGAGATTCGGGCTGAATTTTCGGCTAAAGCGCGTGGAGAAAATGCACCACAAGCTGAAGAAAAAGAGAATACGGTCATTCCAGAAGGATTTGATTTCTTAGCGGAAAAAATTACCGTTCAAGAGGACTGAATTTAGATTTTTCTGCTGTTTCGTGCTATAATAGAATCATGACAAGACAACAATTTCTTACAACAGCTTTTTTCACAGCAATTGAAACGTATTTTTTTAACGAAGCAATGATGTCAGGACACTATTTATTTGCCGTTTTCTGGGCGCTTCTAGTGATTCGCAATTTACAGGTGAGCTATGTCATGGGTAAAATAGTGGACGAAATTGACAAACATATCAAACGTAAAAAATAACAAGAAAGGTTGGGGTGAAAATCCTCAACCTTTTCTTTTCAATTTGCAAAAATATTCTGCTTGCTGTAAAATAAAAGTGCAAAGATAAAAACACAGTTTCGGTTGGTAGTCCGAACATATTCGTGACAGGCTAGATTTGTTTTTCTAATGACAATTGAAGTAGGTCACGACTATCAGTAACCCTCCTCCTTGGTTGTCCCTTCTTTGTAATGTATTTAAGGAGGATGCTGTATGGAACATGTTTCATTAGAATTGACCATATACTTTGAAAATGGCTTTTATTATGGCCTATTTGAGCAAGAAAATGCTCAAGGTTTGTCCGTTTGTCGGGTGACATTTGGAGTTGAGCCCCAAATGAACGAGGTTTTGGAATTTGTTAATCAGAAGTTTTCACAACTACAATTTAGCCCGGCTGTTGCACTAAAGAAAAAAAGACATTGTGCAAATCCCAAACGCTTGCAGCGATTAGCAAAAAAAGAAATGAAGCGTGAAAAACGCTCAACGAAATCACAAGATGCACTAAAACTGCAACAAGAGTTAGATAAACAAGCTAAACGTTCCAGATTGAAAGATCAAAAAGAATATATGCAAAATAGAAAATTCCAATTAAAACAGCAAAAACGCAAAGAAAAGCACAAAGGTCATTGATTTTGTGCCGAAAAAAGAAGGAGACAAGTTGATGTTTATTCAATTTATCTCCTTCTTTTATTTACCAACTTGTTAAAGAAACTTCACCGCTGTTTAGCCACATTTCTTGTCCGGTATCTAATTGGATCAATAGCTGCCCGGTATCTGATATTTCCTTGGCAACTCCTTTGTAGTCTTTGTCATTTTGGCAAAAAGTGACCGTCCGACCTAAGACAAGGGAGTGTTGTTTGTAAAGGTAAACCAGCTCGTCTGGATCACATTCATAAAAATCTTTCCAAATTTCAGCAATGAGTTCATTGCGTGTGATAGGTTGCTTTTCGTGGAAGAGAGAGGCAGCCCTATTTTTTAACTCTTTCGGAAAATCAGAGATTGCGAAATTGATGCCCACTCCAATAATCACATCAGTGACTAAGCCCGTCTCGACAGAAGTAATAGCTTCGGTTAAAATGCCTGCTATTTTCTTGCCCTTGTAGTAAATGTCATTGACCCATTTAATGTCCATTTCCATTAAAGTGAGATCTTTAATAGCCTTATAAATGGCCCCAGCAGTCAGGATAGTATAGGCGGGAATTTGTGGGAAAGGCAGATTGGGCTTCAAGTGAAGCGTCATATAAATTCCTCCTTGTTCTGGAGCAAAATAACTTCTGCCAAAGCGTCCACGACCAGCTGTCTGAGAAGAAGCAAGATAGAGCGTATTGGCAGGCTTACCAGCTTCAATTCCTTCTTTGGCATCAAGTTGAGTGGATTTGCAGTTTAGATTGAAGGAAACTTGAATGGGAGCAGTTTTTTCGATTTTCTCAGCAATCAATAAATCACCTGAAAGGAGCTTATAGCCTTTATTTTTTATCGATTCAATATGAATGCCTTCTTTTTCCAAATGTTGAATAGCTTTCCAGATAGAAGTGCGTGAAATTCCTAACTCCTGTGCTAATTTTTCACCACTGATATAGTCAGATTCTCGACTTAAAATGTCAAATAAAATTTCGTATGTTTTCATTTCTATAAACTGCTCTTTCTAAGGGTTAGGGTGGTAGCAAGTGTTACCATGCGTGGAATGGTCGAGCCAGGATGTTGAAATTCCTCGTGCAGCAGTTGTAAGCCTTGTCTGCCCATTTCTTCTGTAAAGACAGTAACCGTGCTGAGTGGTGGATAGATATACTTGGCAATAGACGTATCGTTAAAAGCAATTACATTAACACGATCTGGCACAGGAATATCTGCTTCTTGCAGTGCTCGAAGTGCACCCACAGCTAAAGCATCACTTGCTATGAAAAATGCAGTTGGAAATTGGTCACCTAAATTTTCAATCAATTCTTTCATCATAGAATAACCTGATTCAGATGAAAAGTTTCCTATTTTAACGTATTTTTCCTGATAAAGTTGTTTTTCGGTTAGATAATTTTTAAAGGTTACCAAGCGTGGATCAGATAAGGTAGTGGTTTTGTCAGAAGTTTGTTCTTGCCCCACTAACAGCCCAATTTGTCGGTGTCCCTTTTCTAAGAAGTGGTTCAAAACAGTTGTAACGGAATTTTCAAAGTCTGTCGTAACGCAGCTATGTCCATAGGTAAGTGTATTGCTATCAATAAAAACAAGCTGCTCTGTGTGGAGTTCCAGCTCCTTTATCTTTTGAGGGCTGAATTTTCCAATCGCGATGATGCCGTCAATTTGCTCAAGATGATTTAATGTTTCATTATTGAAAAAGCGCATAACATCATAATCCAACTCTTGGGCTTTTTTCTCTACCCCAAGACGAATGGCATAGTAGTAGAGGTCGTCTAGTTCCTCCTCTTCTGTGTACCATTCTACGATCGCAATTCTGCGGTTTTGGGAATATCGTTTGTCTCTTCGCTTTGTCTTTTTATATTCTAATTCTTCTGCAATATCAAAAATCTTTTTTCGGGTGCGATCACTGACTGACATGGCAGGGTCGTAGTTGAGTACGCGAGAGACCGTAGCGGGAGAGACCCCAGCAGCCTGAGCAATATCCTTAATCGTAGCCATTTGATTTGGTCCTTTTTAATTTACTGTCTACATAAATTATAACTCAAAAAATAGTAAATATCAAAGTTAAGTTTAGTAAAACTTAACTTTGTTCTCGAAATGAGCTGGGTGAAAAGCCAAAATATTTTTTAAAAGCCTTTGAAAAGTAAAGGGGATCTGAGAAACCGACAGAATAGGCGATAAATTGGATAGGCTCACGGGTGCTTTCGAGGAGTTGTTTAGCTCGATGCATGCGTATATAATGCAGATACTCTTTGGGAGAGAGTCCATTGTATTCTTTAAAAATGGTTGTCAAATAGCTGCGATTGACATTTAGTTCATTAGCAATACCTTGAATGCTCAGTTGTTCAAGCGGATAGCGAGTTTCTAGAATACGTTTGGTATCTATATACAACTGATAAGTGGAATTTTGTTGTTTCAGGAGCTGTTGGTTTGGTGCGAGTTTCCCTAGTTTAAATAGTAGTTCATAGAGCATGGCGAGAAGTTGTAAATGACTTAACATAGTAGATTGGGAATGTTCAGCTTCTTGAATAATATCTATAATAAACTTTCTCAAACTATCAGTAGGACTAGTACTTGAATTTCTTAGAAATCCTGTTTTGCCAATTTCTGATAAGTTAAAATAATCCGAAACCTTTGTTCCACTAATTCCGAGCCAATAATAGGACCAAGGATCTTCAAAATCTGCTTTATAGTAAGTTAGTTCGTTTGGTTTTAGTAGAAATAAATCACCAGCTTTCAGGAAAATTTGTTCTCCTTTATAGTGAAAGACACCTTTGCCTTTTGTAATAAAATGAAGGATGAAACCGTCACGAATAGCAGGCCCGAAAGAATAGTTCGGCTGGCAATCCTCATAGCCGTAAAAGTCTAATAATAAATCAATTGTTCCCGTCTGGTATTCAGAAAATATAAGCATACTTTTTACATCTCCGTACATTAGAAATAGTATTGTATTTTTTATTGTCACCTAACATTTTACCATATTTCCCTAACATAATTCTATTTTAGGAAGCGATTTCAAAAGGTAAAATATTAGTAAATATGGAGGTTCAGAAATGGCTATCAAAATAGACAAGCATCTATTCTACATCAATACAAAAGATTCCAGTCTTATCATCGAGGAAAGGGATGGCTACCTTTTGCTTAAACACTTAGGCAGAAAAATCGAATCCTATCATTTTTCCAATACAGTATTTGAGCGAGATCATGCTTTTTCTGGTAATCCGAAGTCGAATGAGCGGAGTTTTAGCTTAGATACCCAGCGGCAGGTTTTGGGGCAGCATGGTTTAGGAGACTTCCGGCAACCTTCTCTGCAAGTCCAACATGCTAATAATGAAGTAACAGATTTTCGGTTTGTTGAAAGTCAGCTGATTAAGGGAGGTTTGGAAGTCCCAGGACTGCCTAGCCCTCACAGTACAGAAGATGCAGAAACACTGGCCTTTATTTTAGAGGATACAGTAGCTCACTTACGCCTCACTCTCTATTACACAGCTTTTGAGGATAGCAATACCATTGCAACCTTTACTAAGCTGGAAAATATCGGTAGAGAGACAGCAGTCATACATAAGAACTTGAGCTTAATGACAGATTTGCCGGCAGGTGCTTATGATGTGATTAGTTTACAGGGAGCTTATGCTAGGGAAAAAACAGTTCGTCGTCACAAGCTAGAACAGGGGATTTTCAAAATAGCTTCCAACCGAGGAGCTTCTGGTCACGCGCAGACTCCAAGCCTTATCCTTTGTGACAGTGAAACGACGGAAGAGGCCGGTCAAGTTTGGGCAATTCAGCTCCTTTATAGCGGAAACTTTGAAGCTTGGATTCAGCAAAATCAGTTGAGTGAAGTTCGGCTAGGTATCGGTATCAATGAAGATAACTTTGCTTGGAAACTGGAAGCGGGGCAGACTTTCTATAGTCCTGTTGCTCTGTTGAATTATTCGGCTCAGGGTTTGACTGGTCTTAGTCATGAGAGCCAAGCTTTTGTTCAAGAGCATATCATTCCTAAAGCTTTTGCGAAGCGAGAGCGGCTAATTCTAATCAATAACTGGGAAGCAACTTACTTTGATTTCAAAAAAGAGAAGTTGCTAGAGTTAGCAGATGAGGCACAGAAAGTTGGTATTGAGCTCTTTGTTCTCGATGATGGCTGGTTTGGCAACCGTTTTGATGACAATCGGGCTTTGGGCGACTGGTTTGTCAATGAAGATAAGATAGGTGGCAGTTTGACGGAGCTCATAGCAGAAGTTCATAGCAGAGGATTGCAATTTGGTTTATGGGTTGAGCCAGAAATGATTTCCGTAGACAGTCAGCTTTATCGGGCACATCCAGACTGGGCTATTCAAGTGCCTGATCGGGATCATACCTACTCTCGCAATCAACTCGTATTGGATTATGCTAATCCAGATGTGGTAGCCTATATCAAAGGAACACTGGATCAGCTGTTGAGTCAGCACGATATTGACTACATAAAATGGGATATGAATCGTAATATTACTAATCTTGGGAATGGCACTAACTATCTGGCGACCAAAATGCAGTCGCATAAGTATATCTTGGGGCTTTATGAAATTGTAAAATATTTGACAGAGAAATATGAGAATATTCTCTTTGAGTCCTGCTCAGGTGGCGGTGGCCGAAATGACCTTGGTATGATGCGGTATTTCCCTCAAGTCTGGGCTAGTGACAATACCGATGCCATAGCTCGCTTGTCAATCCAATATGGGTCTTCTTATCTTTATCCGACTATTTCAATGGGTGCCCATGTGTCAGCTGTACCTAATCATCAGGTGGGACGGATTACACCTCTTGAAACACGAGGTAACGTTGCTATGATGGGAAATCTGGGTTATGAATTGGATCTGACCAGTCTTCCTCAAGAAGAGTTGAATGAAATCGCAGCTCAAGTTGCTCATTATAAATCTATTCGCAGAATTATTCAATTCGGTCAGCAATTTCGATTAATTAATCCGAGTCAAGGTTCCAACGAATCAGCGGTGCAGTTCAACTACAAAGAACACTCGGTTGTAACTTATGTAAGGGTTTTAGCAACTGTCGAAGAGATAGAAACCACACTAAAACTCAAAGGATTAGAAGAGGATGCGCTCTATTCACTGGAAGGTACCAATCAACTATATTCAGGTGCAGAGTTGATGTATGCTGGTTTGACCGTTGTTCTCCCTCAAGGAGATTTCCTCAGTAAACAGTATGTTTTTGTTAAAAAGCAATAAGGAGAAGGAATAATGAAATGGTATAAAAAAATTGGTCTCTTAGTAACAGCAGGACTAACCCTTCTGGGTCTATCAGCTTGCGGCAACCAAGGGGAGTCGACAGATGGTAAGGTAACGATTGAGTACTTCAATCAAAAGGGTGAAATGGTTGATACCCTTCGTGAGATTGCTAAAGACTTTGAAAAAGAAAATCCGAATGTGCATGTGAAAGTGGTAAACGTCCCTAATGCTGGGGAAGTACTCAAAACGCGCGTTCTGGCTGGAGATATCCCAGATGTTGTCAATATCTATCCCCAGTCTATCGAATTGCAAGAATGGGCTAAGGCTGGGTACTTTGAAGATTTATCTGACAAAGACTATATTAAGCGAGTTAAGAATCATTACGCAGATAAATATGCGATAGATGGAAAGATTTACAATATTCCTTATACTGCTAATGCATACGGTATCTATTACAACAAAGATAAATTTAAAGAACTGGGATTGAAAGTTCCAGAGACTTGGGAGGAATTTGAGGAATTAGTTGATAAGATTATAGCAAAAGGGGAAACACCTTTTGCCATTGCAGGAGCAGATACTTGGACCTTGAATGGTTATCATCAGTTAGCTCTTGCCACTTCTACAGGAGGTGGTAAGGAAGCGAATGATTACCTACGTTTTTCCAAGCCAAATGCCATCAAGTCTTCAGATTCAGTGCTTAAAGATGATTTCAGGCTGTTAGATTTATTCCGCAAAAAAGGGGCCATGCAGACCAACTGGCAGGGAGCAGGCTATACTGATGTTGTCGGTGCCTTTGCTAGAGGCGATGCCCTGATGACTCCAAATGGTTCTTGGGCTATCACAGCAATCAATGCGCAAGATCCTAAGTTTAATGTTGGAACTTTCCCTTTCCCTGGAAAGCAAAAAGGACAAAGCTTGACCATTGGAGCGGGAGACCTAGCTTGGTCTATCTCGTCAAGTAGTAAGCACAAGAAAGAAGCCAATGCTTTTGTTGAATATATGTCACGTCCAGAAGTTATGCAGAAATATTATGATGTGGACGGCTCACCAACAGCTATTGAAGGTGTCAAGGAAGCAGGTTCAGATGCACCGCTAGCTGGTCTTGCTGAATTAGCATTTACAGACCGACACCTCGTTTGGCTAGCTCAAGACTGGACCAGTGAAAGTGATTTTTATACCTTGACCGGGAACTATATTACAACTGGAAACAAAGAGGATATGGCGAAAGCACTAAATGCCTTCTTCAATCCGATGAAAGCAGACGTAGAGTAGGAGTAGATCTACTATGAAAAAATTGATTGAGAAATATTGGGGCTGGCTCTTTGTCATAGTTCCCCTTGTACTACAGGCTGTATTCTTTTATGTGCCCATGTTTCAGGGCGCCTTCTACAGCCTGACAAACTGGACTGGTTTGACCTATAATTATAAGTTTGTCGGACTCAATAACTTTATGCTCCTCATGAGCGATCCTAAGTTTATGAACGCGATAGGATTTACATTGATCATTACTATTTGTATGGTGGTTGGTGAGATTATGCTGGGAATCTGGATAGCGCGAGCTCTCAACTCGAAGATAAAGGGAAAAACTTTCTTCCGAGCTTGGTTTTTCTTCCCCGCTGTCCTATCTGGATTGACTGTGGCTCTTATCTTTAAGCAACTTTTTAACTACGGGTTGCCAGCTATAGGGAATGCCTTAGGAATTGAATTTCTTAAAACCAGCCTACTAGGAACAAATGGTGGCGCAATCTTTGCAGCAATCTTCGTCTTGCTTTGGCAAGGGGTAGCTATGCCTATTATCATCTTTCTAGCTGGTCTACAGTCAATTCCTGCTGAAATAACAGAAGCAGCTCGAATTGATGGAGCTAGTAGCAAACAAATCTTTTGGAAGGTGGAACTTCCTTATCTCCTACCAAGCGTTTCCATGGTATTTATCTTGGCTCTAAAAGGTGGTTTGACAGCATTTGACCAGGTCTTTGCCATGACAGGCGGCGGTCCGAATAATGCGACCACCTCTCTAGGACTTCTGGTATACAACTATGCCTTTAAGAGCAATCAATTTGGTTATGCCAATGCCATTGCAGTTATCTTGTTCCTCTTGATTGCGGTTATTTCTATTATCCAGTTGAGAGTATCTAAGAAATTTGAAATCTAAGAGGAGAAACCTGATGAAAAATGCAGAAAGAAAAGCTAATTTCAGTAAATATATCTTGCTAACACTGGGATCTATTATCATTTTAATTCCACTCTTAGCAACAATATTTAGTTCCTTTAAGTCTACCAAAGACATCGTTAATAATTTTTTCGGATTTCCGACTCAACCGACCTTAGAGAATTTTCAACGCCTTTTGGCTGATGGTATCGGAGGCTACTATTGGAATTCAATTGTAATCACGGTTGTATCTTTGGCTGTTGTCATGATTTTTATTCCCATGGCTGCTTACTCTATAGCACGTAATATGTCTAAGAGAAAAGCTTTTGGTATTATGTATACGCTCTTGATTTTAGGGATTTTCGTTCCTTTTCAAGTTATCATGATTCCTATTACAGTTATGATGAGTAAGCTAGGTCTAGCTAACACTTGGGGATTAATTATCCTCTATCTGGCTTACGCTGTTCCACAGACTCTCTTTCTCTATGTAGGTTACATTAAGATTTCCATTCCGGACAGTCTGGATGAGGCAGCAGAAATTGACGGTGCTGGAAAGTTTACAACTTATTTTAAGATTATTTTTCCTATGATGAAACCCATGCATGCGACAACCATGATTATCAATGCCCTCTGGTTCTGGAATGACTTCATGCTTCCTCTCTTGGTACTCAATAAAGACTCCAAGATGTGGACTCTGCCACTCTTCCAATATAACTACACAGGTCAATACTTTAATGATTATGGACCAAGCTTTGCTTCTTATGTTGTTGGGATTATCACCATAACTATCGTCTATCTCATCTTCCAGCGCAACATTATTGCTGGAATGAGCAACGGAGCAGTGAAGTAAGTTCAAGATACAAAGACTGTAAAAAGCTCACAATGTATACAAAGGCAACCACATCCGTAAACTACAGAATTAGTAACGGCTGTGGAAAATAGGGAATCTGAAAAAGAAGCTTCAGCATCTTGGAAGATTCATCTTTCGCACAGAGCTTAGGGCGTGTTCTATTCAGCGCACGGGAAAGAGTATATAAGACAAGATTTTAGAGGAGAAGGCTATGGCTATTCAAAATAAGACCCTGCTGATTACTTACTCAGACAGCTTGGGGGAGAATTTAAAAGATTTATATGACAATTTAGAAAAGCATTTTGGGGATGCGGTTGGAGGAGTGCATTTGCTTCCTTTCTTCCCATCAACTGGTGACCGGGGATTCGCCCCAGTAGACTATGAAGAGGTTGATTCAGCCTTTGGTGACTGGGAGGATGTAGAAAAGCTGGGCGAGAAATATTATCTCATGTTTGACTTTATGATTAACCACATTTCACGCCAGTCCAAGTATTATAAGGATTTTCAGGAAAAGAAGGATCAGAGTGAGTATCGTGACCTCTTTCTCAGCTGGGATAAGTTTTGGCCAGAAAATCGTCCGACGCAAGCTGATGTTGATTTGATTTATAAACGTAAGGATCGGGCGCCTAAGCAGGAAATCGTCTTTGCAGATGGAAGCACCGAGTATCTGTGGAACACCTTTGGTGAAGAGCAGATTGATCTAGATGTTCGCAGTCAGGTAACTAATGATTTCATCAAGAAAACATTGCGTCAACTATCAGAGCATGGCTGTGATCTGATTCGTTTAGATGCATTTGCCTATGCAGTCAAAAAGTTAGATACCAATGATTTCTTTGTTGAGCCAGAAATCTGGGATCTCTTAGAAAAAGTCCAGCAGCAAGCTGCTGAGTTTGGGACGGATATTTTACCAGAAATTCATGAGCATTATTCTATCCAGTTCAAGATTGCAGAGCATGGCTACTTTGTCTATGATTTTGCGCTGCCGATGGTAACTCTTTATTCTCTATACAGTGGTAAAGCTGAGCGTCTAGTCAAGTGGCTTGAGATGAGTCCTATGAAGCAATTCACAACACTGGATACTCATGATGGTATTGGGGTTGTTGATGTTAAGGATATTCTGACTGATAAAGAAATTGACTTTGCAACCAATGAACTATATAAGGTTGGGGCTAATGTCAAGCGTAAGTATTCCTCAGCTGAGTACAACAATCTGGACATTTACCAGATTAACTCGACTTACTACTCAGCCTTGGGCGATGACGACAAGAAGTACTTCATTAGTCGTCTGATTCAGGCTTTTGCTCCAGGAATTCCACAGGTCTATTATGTTGGTTTCTTAGCTGGGAAAAATGACCTTGAGCTGCTAGAAAACACTAAGGAAGGCCGCAATATCAACCGTCATTATTACAGTAATGAGGAGATTGCTGAAGAAGTCAAGCGTCCAGTTGTGCAAGCCTTGCTCAAACTTTTCAGTTACCGCAATCAGTCTGCTGCCTTTGACCTAGATGGCACTATTGAAGTGAATCTACTGGATGAAAATAGTCTCCGGATTGTCCGTAGCAATGCAGACCAGTCTGTGACAGCCCAAGTGGTCATCAATCTCAAGGACCTGACCTACAGTGCGACAGAAAACGGCCGGGCCGTCACCTTTGAATAGATATAAAAATAAACTTTCGAACTTCTAAAACTGTATCTTATAAACTAATTCAGCTGTAAGGTTTTCTTTGATATAGTTGGATTTAGTTTGACAGATGCATCATGTGGACAAGCTTTATATGATGAGTATAGAGAAATGAGGCAAGATTTTGACTCTCGGATATATTTTTTACAAAAAGTAAAATGGTGAGTAAAATTTTAGTAAAGTTATTGATTTTCATTCCTTAAAGGGATATAATAGAAGTAAATAAAACGATTACAAAAGGAGACTTTTATGTCAACGACTCTTTCAATTCAACAATTGCGTTCAGACTTTGCAACAATTTTCGGAGCAGAAGCAGATCACACATTTTTTTCACCGGGACGCATTAACCTGATTGGTGAGCATACAGACTACAATGGTGGTCACGTTTTTCCTGCGGCTATTTCGCTGGGAACTTACGGAGCGGCGCGCAAGCGTGACGATAATTTACTTCGTTTTTATTCAGCGAACTTTGAAGACAAAGGGATTATTGAGGTGCCTTTAGAAAATCTTCGTTTTGAAAAAGAGCATAATTGGACGAATTATCCAAAAGGGGTACTTCATTTATTGCAAAAAGCGGGGCATGTCATTGACAAAGGAATGGACGTCTATATCTTTGGGAATATTCCAAATGGTTCAGGTCTCTCTTCATCTGCCTCTTTAGAGCTATTGACAGGAATTATTGCAGAGAAATTGTTTGATTTAAAATTGGAACGTTTAGATTTAGTAAAAATTGGTAAACAAACAGAAAATGAATTTATCGGAGTTAATTCTGGTATCATGGATCAGTTTGCCATTGGTATGGGAGCGGATCAACGGGCAATTTACTTAGACACGAACACGCTCGAATACGACTTGGTACCGCTTGATCTCAAAGACAATGTGGTTGTCATCATGAATACAAACAAGCGTCGTGAACTAGCAGACTCCAAGTACAATGAACGCCGTGCAGAGTGTGAAAAAGCAGTCGAGGAATTAAAGCAAAAACTCTCTATTGCAACCTTGGGTGAATTAAATGAGTGGGATTTTGATGAATACAGCTACTTAATTCAAGATGAAAATCGACTCAAACGTGCTCGTCACGCTGTATTGGAAAATCAACGGACACTTCAAGCTCAAGCTGCTTTGCAAGCTGGCAATCTGGAAAAATTCGGTCGCTTAATGAATGCGTCTCATGTCTCACTTGAACATGATTATGAAGTCACAGGATTAGAGTTAGATACCTTGGCTCATACTGCATGGGAGCAAGAAGGAGTGCTGGGCGCTCGCATGACAGGAGCAGGATTTGGCGGTTGTGCCATTGCTTTGGTTCGCAAAGATGCAGTGGAAGCTTTTCAAAAAAATGTTGGGCAAAAATATGAAGAAGTCGTAGGTTATGCACCGAGCTTCTATATTGCTGAAATCGCTGGTGGCAGCCGTGTGTTGGATTAAGCGAGCGTTTTACATAATAGTAATAAGGGCTGACGAGGATTTCAGCCCTTTCTATAAAAGAAAGGAAAATCAATGGCACGAAATTTACTGAATGCCTTTGTAACAGAGGTCATAGCAAATAGCTCTTTTACAGAAATCGACCGAATTTATTTGACAAATCGCGTCATGAGTCTGGTTGGAGAAGAAGCTGCAAAGCAAGAGACAGCAGCAACCAGCTTAATTGATCTCAAAGGTGATTTACTAGAAGTTGCTTTAGCAGTTGGAAAAATCGGCTCAACTCTTGCAGAACAGGATATTCTTGGGGCAGAGTTGATGAATTTAGTCACGCCAGCACCTAGTCAGCTCAATCAGCAATTTTGGCAAACTTATGAACAAGATCCTGAACGAGCTATTGCTGATTTTTATGAGCTTAGTAAGCGCAATGATTATATCAAGGTCAAAGCCATTGCTAAGAATATTGCCTATCAAACACCGACTGAATATAGTGATTTGGAGATTACGATCAACCTTTCTAAACCAGAAAAAGATCCCAAGGAAATTGCAGCAGCTAAGAAAGCCAAGACGAGCCACTATCCAGCTTGCCAGCTTTGTTTTGAAAATGAAGGGTATCAAGGGCGACTAGATCATCCAGCGCGAGCGAATCATCGAATTATCCGCTTTGACTTAGCCGGACGAGAATGGGGCTTTCAGTATTCTCCCTATGCTTATTTTAATGAGCATTGTATCTTTTTAGATAGCAAACATACTCCTATGGCTATCAGCCGTGGTACTTTTGCGCGTCTTTTGGACATTGTAGAGACTTTTCCAGGTTATTTTGCAGGCTCCAATGCGGATCTTCCTATCGTAGGAGGCTCCATTCTCACTCACGACCATTATCAAGGTGGACGACATACTTTTCCTATGGAAAAGGCAGAGCTGGACAAAACTTTCATCTTTGCAGGTTTTGAAAATGTAGAAGCTGGTATTGTCAACTGGCCCATGTCGGTTTTAAGGTTGCAATCAACTGATAAATCCGCATTGGTAGATTTGGCGGATAAAATTTTACAGAAATGGCGTAGTTACTCCGATCCGACTGTTCAGATTTTAGCTGAGTCAAATGGTGAACTACATCATACGATTACTCCAATAGCACGTCAAAAAAATGGTAAGTTTGAGTTAGATTTGGTTCTTCGGGACAATCAAACGTCAAAAGAATATCCAGATGGTATTTATCATCCGCATAAAGATGTTCAACACATCAAGAAAGAAAATATCGGCTTGATTGAGGTCATGGGCTTGGCAATTCTCCCATCTCGTTTGAAAAATGAGTTAAAAGAAGTTGAAGAATTTCTTTTGGGGCAAATAAAAGAAGTGGCTCCTTATCATCAAGTGTGGGCTGAACAGTTAAAAGCTAGCCATTCAAATATAACGGCAGAATCAGCTCAATCAATTGTGCGTGCTTCGGTCGGTCAGATTTTCAAACGTGTCTTGGAAGATGCAGGTGTTTACAAGTACACAAAAGAGGGTCAAATCGCCTTTATGCGTTTCGTTGAATCAGTTGGTCTTAAGAAATAGCGCCCTTTTTATGATATAATATAAAAAATAGGAAGGAATGGTTATGGCAATTTTAGTATTAGGAGGAGCTGGTTATATCGGCTCCCACATGGTTGATCGATTGGTTGAAGCAGGACAGGCAGAAGTCGTCGTTGTAGATAGTTTGGTCACAGGGCACCGAGCTGCGGTTCACCCAGCTGCTGTTTTTTATAAAGGGGATTTGACAGATAAGGATTTCATGAGAAGTGTCTTTTCAAAACATCCTGATATTGATGCAGTGATTCATTTTGCAGCTTTCTCGCTGGTAGCAGAGTCTATGACAGATCCGCTTAAATATTTTGATAACAATACAGCTGGTATGATTGCGCTTCTGGAAGTCATGAATGAAGTTGGTGTTAAGAAAATTGTCTTTTCATCAACTGCTGCAACATATGGTATCCCTGAAGAAATCCCTATTTTGGAAACGACACCGCAAAAACCAATCAATCCTTATGGTGAAAGCAAACTGATGATGGAAACGATTATGAAGTGGGCAGATCAGGCTTATGGTATCAAGTTTGTGGCTTTGCGTTACTTTAATGTAGCTGGTGCCAAACCAGACGGTTCTATTGGTGAGGACCACGGACTGGAAACACATCTTTTACCAATTGTTCTTCAAGTTGCTCAAGGAAAACGAGAAAAGATTGCTATTTTCGGAGATGATTACAATACACCAGACGGTACAAATATTCGAGATTATGTACATCCGTTCGATTTAGCAGATGCTCATAGTTTGGCAGTTGATTACCTTCGAAAGGGCAATGAGTCTTCAGCTTTTAATCTAGGCTCGTCGACTGGTTTTTCTAATCTGGCAATCGTTGAAGCAGCACGAAAGGTGACAGGACACCCCATTCCACTTGAAATCGCAGGTCGTCGTCCAGGGGATCCGGATACACTTGTTGCATCGTCTGACAAGGCACGTCAGGTCTTGGGTTGGCAACCGAAATTTGACAATATTGAGATGATTATCGAAACAGCTTGGAAATGGCATTCGATCCATCCAAATGGTTACGCTGATTGACATTGAAATCCAGCAGGAAGTCTGTTGGATTTTTACTTTGTGGGGATTTTCAGTCGTAATCTTTTTATTTCAGCTATCATTTGAAAAACTATCTTCTTCATGTTACAATTAGAAGAGTAAATTAAATACATAGAGGTAATATCGTGGCTTTTGGTGATAATGGACAACGGAAAAAAACAGGATTTGAAAAATTGACTTTGATTGTAGTTGTTATCATGTTATTGGTAACGGTTGGAGCAATCTTTGCAAGTGCACTTGGTGCTTTGAGCAATTTCTAATCCTCAAACGCTTGAAATAGCGTTTTTTTAGAGTGAAAAACGAGAGAAGAGAAAAATATGAGTATGTTTTTGGATACAGCTAAGATAAAAGTCAAGGCTGGCAATGGCGGTGATGGCATGGTAGCTTTCCGCCGTGAAAAGTATGTCCCAAATGGTGGACCTTGGGGCGGTGACGGTGGTCGTGGCGGCAATGTTGTTTTTGTCGTAGATGAAGGGCTTCGCACTTTGATGGATTTTCGCTACAATCGTCATTTTAAGGCTCAGTCTGGTGAAAAGGGAATGACCAAGGGAATGCACGGTCGTGGTGCAGAAGATTTGATTGTTCATGTACCACAAGGGACAACCGTTCGTGATGCTGAAACAGGGAAAATCCTGACAGACTTGATTGAAAATGAGCAAAAGTTCGTCGTAGCTCGTGGCGGTCGTGGCGGTCGTGGCAATATTCGCTTTGCGACGCCTAAAAATCCAGCACCAGAAATTTCTGAAAACGGTGAACCAGGTCAAGAACGTGAACTCCAGTTGGAATTGAAAATTTTGGCAGATGTCGGTTTAGTCGGATTTCCGTCTGTTGGGAAATCAACTCTTTTGAGTGTGATTACTTCTGCTAAGCCGAAAATTGGCGCTTATCATTTCACAACTATTGTACCTAATCTTGGAATGGTTCGGACGCAGTCCGGTGAATCCTTTGCTGTGGCAGACCTGCCTGGCTTGATTGAAGGAGCCAGCCAAGGTGTAGGACTTGGAACACAATTCCTTCGCCATATTGAGCGAACTCGTGTCATCTTGCATGTCATTGATATGTCAGCTAGTGAAGGACGTGATCCTTACGAAGATTATCTTGCTATCAATAAGGAATTGGAATCCTACAATCTTCGCTTAATGGAACGTCCACAGATTATTGTTGCTAATAAAATGGACATGTCTGAGAGTACAGAGAATCTAAAAGTCTTTAAAGAAAAATTAGTAGCAAATTATGATGAATTTGATAAACTGCCACAGATTTTTCCAATTTCAAGTTTGACGAAACAAGGCTTATCAACGCTTTTGGATGCAACTGCAGAATTGCTTGATAAAACACCTGAATTTCTGCTTTATGATGAGTCTGAAATGGAAGAAGAAGAAGCCTACTATGGCTTTGATGAAGATGCTCCAGCCTTTGAAATTTCACGCGATGATGACGCTGCCTGGGTTTTATCTGGTGATAAGTTGGAAAAACTCTTTACCATGACGAACTTTGACCGTGAGGAAGCTGTCATGAAATTTGCACGGCAACTACGTGGTATGGGGGTAGACGAAGCATTGCGGGCGCGTGGTGCTAAGGATGGTGACTTAGTTCGCATCGGCAAGTTTGAATTTGAATTTGTAGACTAAAAAGGAGTGATATCATGGGTGATAAACCAATATCCTTTCGCGATGAAAATGGCAATTTCGTTTCTGCAGCTGACGTTTGGAATGAAGAAAAACTCGAAAAACTTTTTAACAAACTCAATCCGAACCGAAAATTTCGCTTGGAACGTGAGAAATTAGCACAAAAGAAAAAAGAATAGGACTTGCTCATTTTTGAGCCAAGTCCTATTCTTTAATTTGTAGCAATTTCATTTAATAAGTCTTGTGCCGTCGTTGTTGGATTGACACGGACACGGTTGAGGGTTAGAAGTCCGTCATTAAGAGAAGCTAGTCCATTGTTGGTTGTTAACCCCATTTTATAGCCGAGGCTTTCAGCAATCTGTGTCGTTGTTTCACTATAACGTCCAGAAGGATAAGCAACCGTCGTTGTGTTTTGTGACAGGTTGCTGTCTAGATATTGCTTAGAAGCTTGCAATTCTGTCGTTTGTGTTTCTGCACTTGAAAGGGATAAATCCGGATGATTAACGGTATGATCTTCAAAAGACATTCCCTTTTGCTTCATTTCCTTGATTTGCGCAAGCGTCAGTATATCCTCGCGTCCATTTTCGACAAAACCAGTAATGACATTATTGGTTGCCCGCATTTGGTATTTTTGAAGAAGTGGGAAAGCATTGGTGTAAAAATCTCTCAAACTATCATCAAAGGTCAACCAAACGACTTTTTTATTTTTCGGAAGGACATTTTCAGTCAAAACTTTATAGGCTTCCTTTGGCGTGAGAGTATAATAGCCAGCGTCTTTTAGAGCTTTCAAATGACTTTCAAACGTTTCAGGCGAGACAATCAAACCAGCATTTGCTGCTTCAGAAGGATCCATATTGTGAATCGCATGGTACATCAAAATAGGGAATTTAACAGGCTGATCTTGCTTTATCCATTTCACTTTGCTTACTTTTTCACTAGATCCAGATGTTTCTTCAGTAGTTGCTTGAGAAGTAGAAGATTTGCTCACTTTTGAAGTGGCAGTTCTGGTATGGTTATTAGCCAGATTTGTTCCAGAGCGTTTCCACATAAATGTTCCTGCAATAACCAGAACAACCAATAAGATGAAGCTTATAATAGCACGCCGTTGTCTCCTCTTACGAATACGATTTCGTACAGAACGATTACCAGAATGTTTTCCCATTATGTGGAACTCCTTTTACTTTTAAATCACTATGTATATTTTACCATATTTCTGACTAACCGTTCACAATTTTTTAAAATAGATTTCTATTATTTTTATAAAAATCCTGAAGTCTGCTTACTAGAAAAAAACAAGTTTATTTGCTATAATAAAAAGCATAAAATCTCAAGGAGTAGTCATGTCTATTAAAATTGCTTTACTTGGTTTTGGGACAGTTGCTAGTGGGGTTCCATTTTTATTGAAAGAAAATAGTGAAAAGATTGTGCAAGCAGCTCATTCAGAAATTGAAATTGCGAAAGTATTGGTAAAAGATGATGCTGAAAAAGAACGCTTGTTAGCAGCAGGAAATCATTTTAATTTTGTCACGACGATTGATGAAATTGTAAATGATAATGAAGTAACGATTGTCGTTGAATTGATGGGGCGTATTGAACCTGCAAAAACTTTCATCACTCAAGCGTTAGAAGCAGGTAAGCATGTTATCACTGCAAATAAAGACTTGCTGGCAGTTCATGGCGCTGAGTTGCTTGAGATTGCTGCAAAACATAAGGTAGCTCTTTACTATGAAGCGGCAGTAGCGGGAGGAATTCCGATTTTACGCACGCTTGTTAATTCCCTAGCTTCTGATAAAATTACACGTATTCTTGGTGTGGTCAATGGGACATCCAACTTCATGATGACCAAAATGGTAGAAGAGGGCTGGTCTTATGAGGCGGCACTTGCTGAAGCACAACGACTTGGATTTGCAGAAAGTGACCCAACCAATGATGTGGATGGGATTGATGCTGCATATAAAATGGTTATTTTGAGTCAATTTGCCTTTGGAATGACGGTTAAATTTGAAGATGTCACCCACCAAGGCATTCGCAATATTACACCAGAAGATGTAGCAGTTGCGCAGCAATTAGGCTATGTTGTCAAATTAGTTGGTTTCATTGAAGAAACGGAATCGGGCCTCGCTGCAGAAGTCACACCGACCTTTTTACCAAAATCTCATCCTATTGCTAGTGTAAATGGCGTGATGAATGCAATCTTTGTAGACTCTATCGGTATTGGTGAGTCGATGTATTACGGTCCAGGTGCGGGACAAAAACCCACTGCAACAAGTGTTGTTGCAGATATTATTCGGATTGTTCGACGGATTAATGAAGGAACTGTTGGAAAAGCCTTTAATGAGTTTCAGCGTGAATTAGTTCTGGCTAAACCAGAAGATCGTAAGAGCCCGTATTACTTTTCGATATTAGCACCTGATGCGAAAGAACAAGTTTTACGCTTAGCAGAAATTTTTAATGCTGAAAATGTCTCCTTTAAGCAAATTCTGCAACAAGGAACAGACGGAAATACTGCACGTGTTGTGATTATTACCCATGCTGTCAACAAAACGCAGCTAGAAAATGTCACTCGAAAATTGCAGGCAACTTCTGATTTTAAATTATTGAACACCTTCAAAGTATTAGGAGACTAACATGAAAATTATTGTACCTGCAACGAGCGCAAATATTGGTCCGGGATTTGACTCGGTTGGTGTAGCTGTCAGTAAATATCTAACCATTGAAGTTTTGGGAGAAAGCGACCGTTGGCTAATTGAGCATGATTTGGAGCGGCGTATTCCTTCAAATGAACGGAATTTATTGATTAAAGTGGCGCGCAGAATTGCTCCAGCTATTCAACCTCATCATTTAAAAATGACAAGTGATATTCCTTTAGCGCGTGGTCTGGGTTCTTCTAGTTCCGTTATTGTTGCAGGAATTGAACTTGCAAATCAATTGGCAAATTTGCAGTTGTCAAATGCTGAAAAATTGAATTTTGCGACGAAAATTGAGGGACATCCAGATAATGTGGCACCTGCTATTTATGGTAATTTGACGATTTCTAGTTATTTAAACGAGAAAGTTTCAACTGTGGTGACGGAGTTTCCAGAAGTAAGCTTTATTGCCTATGTTCCAAATTATGAATTGCGTACTAAAGACAGCCGTGGGGTTCTTCCAAAAGGTTTATCTTATTGTGAAGCTGTCACTGCAAGCTCTGTAGCGAATGTGGCTATTGCCGCTTTAATGAAGGGCGATATGGTAACAGCGGGGCGTGCTATTGAGTCCGACCGTTTTCATGAGCATTTTCGCCAAGGTTTGATTAAGGAATTTCCAAAAATCAAGATGTTGGCAAAGAAAAACGGTGCGTATGCGACTTATCTATCAGGAGCAGGACCAACTGTGATGGTTCTAGCACCAAAAGACCAGTCGAATATGATAAAAGAGAAAATAGAAGAGCAACAATTTAAAGGACAAGTTTTTGACCTTCAGGTTGATTGCCGAGGCGTTCGAGTAGAAAAATGAGAAGAGAGTGAAGAGGGTGGAACAGAACTAATGAAACGAAAATTTAGTTCGTAATCCTACCTTGTGGCTCTTCCGAGCTTGAAAGGTGTGAATTGCTTGGAAAGCTCTATCTGCCACCTCAAGGCAGTACTTTGAACAATCAGTCGCTGCGTTGTTGATTTATTACATAGTATGCTTTTAGGTTGGGAATTTTTGTCCTAACCTCTTTTAATATTCTTACGAAAAATTCCCTCTTGTCTATTTATTCAAATGTATGCTATATGATGTTCAATAAATTAACCAGAAAAAGTCGTATAGATCAATACTTAATAAAAAAATGATTGCCTTTCGGCAAATGAGTTTCATTAAAATTACACAAGAAACATTGGTATCGCTCTTTCCGTTTTTTTGCTGACGACGATAACGATGGTTTTTTCTGAATCCATTTTTGGTATAAATGGCTATATCAACAATCTTTTTGCGATTCGGCATTGGTTTCCTCATTTTTCAACTATTAGCTTAGTTACGAAAAATTTCACCTATCTGATAGGGGATTGGCAGGCCCTTTAGCGACTTATTTTAGCGCAAAATACACAGCTGGTTATTATGGTCGTAGTACGGGGACAGCTGGGATTACAGCCTTTATTTTTAGCTTATTAGTTAATTCGCGCGAATTATTTTCGGTGGTTTTAAATGACGGCGCTTTGACGAAAATCAATCTTCCTGTCAATATCAATCTAATTGTTGCGATATTGATTGGTTATGTGGTGGGACAAATTTTTCGATTTTCAAGTCCGAATGATGATCACATTGTAGATGAGCAATTTATTTATTACCCTAAAACGTTGTGTCCTATCTTTTGCTCGTTTGCTCTGGCTGTCTTGGTTAGTTTTCTCATTAATCTAGGCAATCGATACAATGTTTTTTCAACAATTATAACTTTTTTGTCAGGCTTAATTGTCAATCGAAATAATATCTTTGTCATTGAAATGAATACCGCTTTACGGACTTTTAGCGCTTGGATTGGAAATAGTAATCCATTTAATGACCTGCCATTTATCAATGACTCCTTTGCCTTGGATAATCTTAATTATGCTTTGAAACATCATACTACAACAGGGGTACCTTATCTCTTTTCAACGACCAATCTGTATGATGCCTATGGAACATTTGCGGGACTGGGCGGAGTTTTAGCCCTTCTCGTAGCTATTCTCTGGAAATCTCGGAGCGACAAAGACCGAGATGTGAGTTTGAAAAGTATTTTCCCTTCCCTTTTTAACCATGGTGTAGCCTTTATGGTTGGGATTCCTATATTTTTCAAGTTTCTATTTTTAATCCCTTTTATCCTCGTACCAATGCTGAATGTCTTTGTAGCTAGTATTTTTCTATACTTTAGAATAATGCCTCCGGCTGTCTATCCAGTTCCTAGCGGAGCGCCAAGTGTACTTTATGCTTTTATTGGAACAGGTGGAAGTTTGCGAGCATTAGCAGTAGGAATTTTCATTTTTATTATCGATATTCTCATTTATATCCCTTTTGTGAGATTTAATGACCGGATTCATGAGAAACTCAGACAAATGGATCAGAAAGGAGGCGAACATGACTAAAAAGGTAAAAATAGTGTTACTAATTGTTCTAATTTTTTTGATAGGACTAGCAGTTCCCTCTTATAGTTGGACGAGAAAAAACATTGATCAAATTGCTAAATTTTATAATGCTCGGATGTCGCCAATCATTATGATACCAGGTAGTTCTGCTACGGAGAACCGCTTTGACGGCTTGGTTCAAAAGCTCAATCAAAGACGTCGCGGCGTGAAACATAGCTTGCTCAAAGTTAAGGTCTGGAATGACGGACGAATTACATATAGCGGATCTATCGCAGCGAATGATAACGAGCCAATTATTGTAATTGGTTTTGAAAATAATAAAGATGGCTATAGTAACATCAAAAAACAAGCCAAAATGGTTGACGTTGCCTTTGAAAATCTCCAAGGAAAATACAATTTCAATAATTTTAAGGGCTTGGGTCACTCGAATGGTGGTTTAATTTACACAGCTTTTATTGAAAATTACCTCGACAGCTATGATGTGGAATTGAAGAAGTTGATGACAATCGGAACGCCTTATAACTTTACTGAAACCAATATCAACAATAAAACTGAGATGTTAGCTGATTTCATTAAAAATCGTGAAAATATTCCGACCACTTTAGCTATGTATTCTGTTGCAGGAACCATTACTTATGATTCAGACGAATTGGTACCAGATACGAGCGTGAGTGCAGGGAAATATATTTATCAAGGACAAGCAGCTCACTATACAGAAACTACTGTCACAGGAGAAGATGCACAACACTCTGACTTGCCAACAAATGATGAGGTTGTCTCCTTAGTCCAAGAGCGCCTTGTAGATAGACAAAACCAGCGAAATCAAAGAAATTGAGAAGGAGTAGGACAGACGACTAGGGGTGTTGACACAATCTTGTTCGTCTATCTTAGTCTCCTTTTTTGTATTGTTATAAATTTTGAATTAAGTGATGATTTGCTATTCATTTTTTGCATACTGCTCTGCAATTTTGCTATTGTACTTTTTCTGAAAAGAGCGTTATACTTATAATAAAAATTGTGAAAAGAGGAAATTACATGCAAAATATAACCTTAAACAACGGTGTAGAAATTCCAATTTTAGGTTTTGGAGTGTACTAAATTGCTCCCAAAGATACCAAGAGTGCTGTGCTAAATGCTATCAAGGCAGGTTATCGTCATTTTGATATTGCTCAAGCCTATGCCAATGAAAAGGAAGTAGGCGAGGCGATTCGAGAGTCTGGGATTGACCGCAAAGAGTTTTTCATCACTAGTAAAGTCTGGCTATCCAACTATGGCTGCGACAAGGCTTATGCCTCAGTTTTAGAATCTCTTGACAGAATGGAGTTAGATTATCTGGATCTTATGTTGCTCCACCAACCTTTTGGTGACTATTATGGTGCCTACCGTGCTTTGGAAAAACTTTACAAAGAAGGAAAACTTCGAGCGATTGGTGTGTCTAACTTTTATCCAGATTGTCTCAGCGACATTGTAGCTTTCAATGAGATTACACCACAAGTCAATCAAGTGGAAACTCACCCACTAAATCAACAGATATTCGCACAAGAAAATATGATAAAAAATAAGGTGCAAATTGAATCTTGGGCTACTTTTGCAGAAGGTCGTGGTGACATTTTCAACAATCCAATTCTCAAAAGTATTGCTGATAAACATGGTAAATCCACTGCACAAGTCATGGTTCGCTGGCAAGTTCAACGGGGAATTGTTTGCTTGACTAAGTCTTCACGTTTTGAGCGAATGAAGGAAAATATTGATGTTTTTGATTTTGAACTCAGTGCAGAAGATATGACAAAGATTGCAAGTATGGACACCCAAACCAGCCTTTTCTTTAATCATCAAGAAGCCAGCACAGTAGATCTCTTTTTAGGATTTCTGGGGAGAAAATGAGAACAGGATTTTCGTTTGATTTCAGAAAATAACTATGTTACTTTTTATTCAGATAATATTTTAATAACAATTGGGTATAATTACTTGATTTTCGTTTGAAAAAGATTATTATATATGTAAGTAATCGGATGTAAAGAATGCTTTATTATAATTTTTGAAAGGTTATCTAATGTTAACTCCAAAATTTATTCTATTTGTTCTTGCTAGCTATTTTATCTTACCAATTATTGCATTGTTATTTCCAAACAAATATGTTAAATTAATCGTATTTGTGATATTTCTATTAGAAAATATTTTGGTGATAGGTCTGTATATAAAGGGCAAGTATTTTAACTAATCATCTTATTTTACAATACAATAGTAACAATAGTACCAAGAAAAAGCCTAACTTTTTATTTTGATTGAGTTGGGCTTTTTCATCTTATTCAGTTTTAATATTAGAACGATATTGAGTTGATTAATAATCTTATTTTATAGTGAATATATCTTGTTTTTTTCATGAGCATGGACTATTTAGTTTTCACCAACTCCTGTAAAATAGCTTTGTTCTTCTTCAAAACGGAAATGTAGAAAGTCTTGGTAGCTTCTTTGTCCGAGATAGGAATCTGGATACGTTGGCTATTTACAGTGGATTCTTCAGTGTTTTGTTGAGTAATATTGGTAGAAAAAGTTGGTAATGCAGAAGCATTTACTAAATCAACAAAGGCTGCCCGATCTTTTTGAACAATAAACTTTGTTTGCGTCAGTTGATTGACTAATGGCTGCCAAATGCCTAGATCCGAGCTTGCAGCATAGTCAAATTAGCCAATTCTGCAAGCTTTATCTCTTTTCGTGTGGCATACGGGTGAGTCAAGGGAACGGATAAGTAAAGTTGCTCCATGAAAAGATCCATGGAAAGAATATGCTCTTTTTTGATAGGATAGTCTGTTACAATGAAGTGAACGTTTTCATCGTCCAGAGCTTTCTCCAATTCGTCATTCGTCTTTTGCTCAATTTGAATGTGTTGCTCCAAGCCCTTTTCTTTTATACGACTTTCCAGTTCAAAGATGGCTCCCGGTGCATTAACACCACCAAAAATAATACTTTCTTTTAATGCAAAATGTTGTACATCATCGAGAAATTTTTGTTTTTGTTTCAGGAATTTTTGGGTTAGTTTAACTGTTTGATGACCGGTTTCCGTGAAACTTAATTTATTTTTTCTTCGCTCAAAAAGAATAACTCCCAATTCATCTTCAAGCATTTGCATATTTCGAGTTAAGGATGGCTGAGAGATGAGTAGGACGTCGGCTGCTTTAGACAAGGTTCCCTCCTATGATAAAACAATGAGTTGCTCCAAGTGTTGTAAATTCAGCATGATGTCTCCTTTTTGAACAATGAGTTGGACAGCTTTGACTATAGGTAAAATGAATACTAGTATCATCTATCGTTATTGTACAATTTTTTATTTATCTTGTAAAATGAGAGTAGAGAGCAGTACAAGTCGTTCAAAACTATTTTTTAAAAGCTCTTGACAAATCTATTTATCTATCTTATACTTAATACAATTAAATACAACTTTAATCATGTCCTGTGAGGCATAAAAGTAATCGTTAAAATGGATTAGTGCGCTAATCTACTATTTTGCTGTAAACTTTTGGCTCAGGATTTCCTGAGCTTTTTGATTTTTAAGGCTGTATTCAATTAATAAATGTAGTCTGTGAGCTACGATTAAGGAGAATGTGCATGTCTTTAGACAAAAATAATAAGCGAGCATTAGTTGCTGCAATTGTTGCATCAGGAACAGACGACTTAAATGTCATGTTCTTAGCTTTTTCGATGTCGTCTATCATTTCAGAATTGGGCGTTACAGGAGCCCAAGGGGGCTGGATTGCAACGATTACCAATCTAGGAATGTTGGTTGGTGGTTTGCTCTTTGGCATACTGGCTGACCGTTATCACAAGTTCAAAGTCTTTAAATGGACGATTGTTATTTTTTCATTGGCGACAGGACTGATTTACTTTACACAAAATATTTATTATCTCTATCTCATGCGTTTCATTGCTGGGATAGGTGTTGGCGGAGAGTATGGAGTTGCCATTGCGATCATGGCAGGAATTGTTCCTGTTGGAAAAATGGGACGCATTTCATCTCTGAATGGAATTGCAGGTCAGATTGGTTCTATCACTTCAGCACTTTTAGCAGGTTGGTTAGCGCCGGCACTTGGCTGGAAAGGCCTTTTCCTCTTTGGACTTGCGCCTATTGCTTTGGTTTTGTGGATGATGCTAGCGATTGACGATGATCATATCCGAGATAATGGGAATGTGAAATTAAAAGCAGAAGGCCGCCAGTCTGTTAAAATGAGTGAATTGTTTAAAACACCAGCTCTAACAGCTCAGACGGTAGCACTGATGGTCATGACGACGGTACAAATTGCTGGGTATTTTGGGATGATGAACTGGCTTCCGACCATTATCCAAACAAGCCTGCATATTTCTGTAAAAGATTCCTCACTTTGGATGGTCTCAACGATTTTGGGAATGTGTCTGGGAATGCTCACTTTCGGTCAAATCCTTGATAAATGGGGACCAAGATTTGTTTATTCAATCTTTCTTTTAGCTTCTTCTATGTGTGTTTACCTCTTCCAATTTGCCAATTCAATGCCGGCCATGATTATCGGCGGTGCGATTGTCGGTTTCTTTGTAAATGGAATGTTTGCGGGCTATGGCGCGATGATTACGAGATTGTATCCAGCTCATATTCGCTCCACGGCTAATAATGTCATCTTAAATGTCGGACGAGCAATTGGAGGCTTTTCATCTGTGATTATTGGGAAAATTTTAGATGTTTCAAGTGTCTCAATGGTTATGATTTTCCTAGCAAGTCTTTATTTGATTAGCTTTGCTGCCTTGTGGACGATTAGGAACTTAAAAGCAGAACGTTACACACAATTAGGAGAAGAATTAGTCGTAAAAGAAGCGTAATATACCAAGTTTTAATGAAAGTCTGTTCATTTGAATGACAGGCTTTTTGCATTTCATGATATAATGAAATCAGGCAAGTATAGGAGGAAATGGGATGAATTTTAAACAGCTGTCGTATTTTCAGGATATTGTTCGTACAGGAGTTTTACAGAAGCAGCAGAAGAAAATTTTATTTCGCAATCGGTCATGTCCCAACAGATGAAGTCGCTGGAAGAGGAGCTTGGGGTGATCCTTTTTGAACGCAAAAATCGCGGATTTCATTTAACGAGAGCTGAGAAATTTTTTATCAAAAAAGTCAAGGGTTGCTAGAAGATTATAATGGCTTGGTAGCTGATACACAAGTTTTGACAGGAACACAGCCAGTTTCCATGCGGATAGGTCTATTGTGGGGAATGACAGAAAGCGTACTGCCCCAGATTTTAGCTGAATTCAAAGAGCGTTTTCCAAGTGTTCAGTTGGAGATCATGGTAGGAAGTCATGAAGAGATTGGCACGGAGATGGATGTTTAAGTCTATTAGATTATTTTGCGAAATATTAAAAAGTTTGTATTGTATTAATGACATATGGGGCTTGTAATAAAGTGATTTATGTCATATAATATATTCGTACAATTACATTAAATAAGTTGATATGTAATGGAAAAGAGGCAATTATGGTTAAAAGAAACAGAAAAATGGAATTCCTTTTATCTATCATGTTGGTGTCACTGCTATTTTTAGGGCATCTGGTTTCAGGATATACAACATTTGCGGATAATCAAGGCGAAAACAATTCTGAGGATAATGAATACAGTCTTAATCTCAGATTGTTTCGTCCTGATTTTTCCGATTTTGATAGCATATTTGCAACATACACAAATTATTGGTTGAATGACCCTGAACAAAAGGTTTTTGACCGAGATGAATGGGCATTAAAAGATTTTCTTGTTGAGCATGAGCTTCATATAGAGGGAGAAGCAAATACAGTTGTAAAAAATATGACATATACGGCAGAGAGCTACAACTGGGATGGAAATATATCCTTTGAAGATATAAAGATTCCATACAACAAGGTAGAAGTAGAATATTATAATAAAGATGACGGAAATCCGGTGGAGCCATATCTACTTCATTATGATTTATATCTTAAAAAAGCCGATGGAAAAATGATTCTGAAAATTCCAAGACTTGCACCAAAGGCAACATATACAGGTTCAATCGAAGATGCAAAATTGATTACTGTAAAAGAAATTAAAATTGGCGAAGCTGATCCTGATAGGAACAATGTATATTTAGATGGTGTTTCAGGCGATGATAGCTTAGACGGGAAATTGGGCAGAGCTGTCAAATCTTTTGCTCGGGCAAAGGAAATAGCTACTAACAATCAGAAAATAAAGAGAATTATCGTAGTTGGAACAACATCTATTGCGGGGGATATATCTCTAGCTGGAACAAATGCAAAAATACTAAGAGGAAAAGACTTCAACAAATATTTGTTTAAGGTGGGAGCTGGTAAAAAGGCAACCTTAACTGATATAACAATTGATGGAAATTCTGACGAAAATATTGGTATCGAAAATTCCCTTGTAAGCCTTGAGGATAAATCAGAGCTGAATATTGGTAACAATGCTATATTAAGAAATAACAAAATAAAGGACATTCAGAATACTGCAACACGAGGTGGCGCAGTTAATGCTTCAAGTGCAACCATAAATATGACTGGTGGAAGCGTTGAAAACAATCAAGCAACATATGGTGGAGGAATTTATTTATATAGGTCCATAATGAATTTTTCCGGTGGAACTGTTCAAAATAATAAATCGAATTTAGTCATAGACTATGATTATGGTGAACAAAAATATTCGGCAGGTGGTGGAATACTTGCAAATGAGGGATCTACTATAAATATGTCCGCTGACGCAAAGGTATTAAATAATTATGCGAACGAAATTGGTGGTGGAATAAGTTTGGGTTCAAATCAATGGGGAGCTTCAAATATCTTAAAAATGAGTGGTGGAACAATTGATGGTAATACAGCAGGTTCAGCTGGTGGTGGAATTTTTGTTCAAGCAAAGTATTATAGTGGGGGTGCTTCCAAGGCTTATATTGCTGGAGGAAGAATTACCAATAACCAAATGGATGCCAGTGGAGTTACCGACAAAATGTTCGGCGGTGGTGGAATTTATGTAAATGGTGCGAATAATAATTATAATGTTCAAGGCGCTAACGGTGAGCTTTATTTAACTAATGTAGTAATTACTGACAATGAATCCAAATATGAGGGAGCGGGATATGCTTCTTGTCCAATATCAAAAACTAAAATTTATGTGACAAATGGTGCTGCTATATATGGAAATAAGACTGAATCAAATGTTAATGAAATTTATATTTTATGTAATAAGTATCTAGGGCTTCATGGGGGTGATCCAGAATATGATATTTCCAAAAGGATGTTAGGAGGAGTAGCATACAATTGGAAAAATAAGGACAATTCTCCTTTAGCTGAAAGTAAGCATAAAGGTATTCTAAGTAAGAATAATGAATATATAGCTTTACACACAGATGAAAAAGGTAATGAATTAACTTCAAATCTCGAAAAAGTATTAATTAGTGGCAACAAATCAAATACCCGAGGTGGAGGTATTGGTAGCAATGGTACTGTTACTATAGGTACAGAAGGAACGACAAGTGTGTCGGTAGAAAAGAAATGGATAGATGATAATAACGTTAATCAAAAGCACCCAGAATCAGTTACGGTTAAATTAATTGCCAATATCGAAAATAAAGAATATGAAATTGAAAACAGACAATTAAGTGAAAAAAACAATTGGAAAACGACTTTTACTGATTTACCTACTAAAGCGGGTGAAAAAGATATAACTTACTCTATAAAGGAAGTTAAAGTAGATGGGTATACTGGGAAAATCACAGGAACAGCTAAAGATGGATTTATAGTTACTAACACTAGAATACCCGAAAAGACAAGTATACAGGTAACAAAGGCTTGGGAAGATGGAAATAACCAAGACGGAAAAAGACCAAACAGTGTAAAAATCAAGTTACTAGCCGATGGAAAAGAAGTAAGTGGAAAGACATTAACTTTAACAAAGGCAAACAGCTGGACAGGATCGTTTACAGACCTTGATGAGTATAAGGACGGAAAAAAGATTGAGTATACAATCAAAGAAGACTCTGTCGGAAAAGGTTATGTAAGTGTAATTACTGGAAGTATGAAAGAAGGCTATAAGGTAACAAATACAAGAGAACCTGAAAAGATAAAAGTAGAAGGTAAAAAGACTTGGAATGATAAAAACAATCAAGACGGAAAGAGACCTGAAGAAATCACAATCAATCTGTTAAAGAACGGAACAAAGATAGATTCAAAGGTTGTTAAGAAGTCAGATGATTGGAAATGGAAGTTTGAAGGACTTGATAAGTACGAAAACGGACAAGAAATAACCTATACCATTTCAGAAGAAGCAGTAGAAGGATACTCAACTGAAATCAACGGATATGATGTAAAGAACTCTTACACACCCGAAAAGACAAGTATACAGGTAACAAAGGCTTGGGAAGATGGAAATAACCAAGACGGAAAAAGACCAAACAGTGTAAAAATCAAGTTACTAGCCGATGGAAAAGAAGTAAGTGGAAAGACATTAACTTTAACAAAGGCAAACAGCTGGACAGGATCGTTTACAGACCTTGATGAATACAAGGCAGGCAAAAAGATTGAATACACAGTCAAGGAAGAAGCTGTCGGAAATGGTTATACAAGTGTTGTTACAGGAACAGCTCAAGACGGTTATGTAGTAACTAATGTTAGAACACCAAATGTACCGCCTGAAAAACCAAATAAAGAATTACCAAAAACAGGAGATGGAATGAATTTATCTTTATATGGGTGGCTTGTGTTAATATCAGGTTCTTTGCTGTTACTTATTGGATATATACGCAAAAAATATATAAAGTAGCAGAAGAAATGATAATAACTATTAAATAAACATACTTTAAAATTAAATAAAACACACAATAAATATAGATTTTATTATTGTTGTCGGAGGACTTTTTACGGGGTATCCAAAATTTTTGAGGGTTTTCCCAACAACAATGAGGGGCTGACCTAAAATTATCCAAAATTAATTAGGGGACAATCTGAGGGGCGACTATATGTAAAATAAAAACCACTAGTTCAACTAGTGGTTTTTATTAATACTTATTTACAGACTTTTTATCATACTCTCTTAATAATTAATAAATATTTTAAGAGACTTTAGTCAAGTCTCTTTTTTATTACCTTAAAGGTGGGTGCATTTTTATTTGTATTGTGTAATTGTATCCATTTCATAGTCCGAATGAAGGTTGGTACCAAGAAGAAGGAAAAGAAGCCGTTAGTTTATCTGAAGGATCTGTGGTTGTTATTCCAGCTAATGTAAAACATTGGCATGGTGCGAAAAAAGATTTTTGGTTCAGTCATATAGCGCTTGGTGTTCCTGGGGAAGATTTATCAAATGAATGGTGTGAAGCCGTCTCAGACGAGGAATATCATCAATTAAAAGATTAGAAAGTTACTAATAGCATGAAGAAAGTTCTTATTTTAGGAGCCAATGGGCAAATTGCTCGTTTGGTGATTTCAAGATTATTACAGGAAACAGATGTACATTTGACGCTTTATTTGCGAAAAAGTGCTCGTTTACAGTCACTTGCAGGTGAACGAGTGGATGTTCTTGAAGGGGATGTCAATGATTTTGCAGCCTTGACAAAAGCTATGAAAGGTCAAGATATTGTCTATGCCAATCTCGGTGGAAAGTTTGAGCCTATGGCAGCAAATATTGTTAAAGCAATGGAAGAAAATCAAGTTTCTCGTTTGATTTATTTGTCTAACAATGATTTTGCTAAGGTGGGAGAATTAACAGAAAAAGGGGAGTTTTACAAGGGAACAATCATTTCAAGAGTAAGTATTGCGGATTTGATTGTTCGTATCATAAAAGAACCGTCTTTACACAGTTATGCTAGTCTAGGCATTTCAAAGCCAAGAACAGACGGCGATAGACCTATGTATTGAAGAAAATAGCATAAACCTATGGTAAGAAAGTTTGTGCTATTTTTAATTGCATGATTTTATTCCATTTTAAATGATAGGATAACAGTTTATCGCTACACAGAGAAATGAAAATGCTAGAAAAACTCCCAACGCGATACAATAAAGGTGTTCAAGCCTATTGTAAAGCGACAGGAGAAAATATAGCATAAAAATTTCATTGTTTATCACATATAAGAGTGGAACAGATGATTATGATTTACTTATCAAATTGAACTTCTTCTAACAGGTACTCAATGAATTTATCCCCCATTTTAGACAAGCTAGCTTTTTCGTGTTTGATATAAACTAGCTCAATAGGGTCATCAATATCTAGCGGAATGGAAACAATATTGTCACCGTTGAGATTGCTGTTGAGAATACCAGTTGCGATAGTGTAACCGTCAAGACCGATTAAAAGATTGAAAAGGGTTGCTCGGTCACTGACAACGATGGATTTTTTATGGTGTTCTTGGGATAGGATTTCTTCTGAAAAGTAAAAGGAATTGTGGGTGCCTTGGTCATAGCTCAGATAAGGAAAATCTTCTAGATCAGCTAATTGCACCAGTTTTTTCTTTGCTAGAGGATTGCTCTTGCTGACAAAGATATGGGGCTGTGCGGTAAAGAGATGAGTGGCAATCAAGTGATTGTCATCTAGCATTTTGGAGAGGACATCGCAGTTGTAGCTGTTGAGAAATAGAACACCAATTTCACTACGGAAATTTTTGACGTCATCAATGATTTCCCAAGTTCGGGTTTCCCGCAGGAAGAGCTCGTACTTTTCCATGTCACTCTTTTTGAGCAGAGATACGAAAGCATTGACCACAAAGGCGTAGTGTTGTGAGGAAACGCTGAAAAGTTCTCGGTTAGCAACGGGATTTTTATAACGTTCTTCCAGCAGCTGGGTTTGCTCTACTACCTGACGAGCATAGGAAAGAAATTCCATACCGTCCTTAGTTAAGGTAATGCCCTTGGGATTGCGGATGAAAATCTCAATACCCATTTCATTTTCCAAATCACGCACAGCATTAGACAGACTTGGCTGGGTGATGAATAATTGTTTGGCAGCTTCGTTCATACTGCCCGTTTCGACGATTTTGATAATATAATGTAATTGCTGAATTCTCATAAGCCTATTTTATCACATTAGCATTGACAAAACACTTGTTAAGTTGTAAAATATGTTAAATTTAACCTTTAAGAAAGTCCAGCGAGGCTTCCAAGGTTTCAGGTGAAGGAAGAGTGGGAACAAGTCTGCTCTCTATTTTCGTGAGGCCTTGCGTGTGTATGCGAGGTCTTTTTTGGTAAAGAAATGAGGTAGAAATGGTAAGTAGTTCGTGTAAGAAAAGATTCGGAAAAATCATGTTGGAGAAGATGAGCATTGTGCATCAAGAGGAAATTGCTCCGCGAATTTTTGCTATGGATTTAAAAGGGGAAATGGTTATCCAGATGAAGGCTGGGCAGTTTCTACATATTCGAGTCCCAGATGATACGAAGCTTCTACGGCGACCTATTTCAATTTCAGAGATTGATAAAGAGAGAAAAATCTGTCGGATTATTTACAGGATAGAAGGAGCAGGCACAGAAATTTTTTCTAAATTGCAGAAGGGTTTTCAGTTGGATGTCATGGGTCCTCAAGGAAATGGGTTTGATTTATCTGGTTTGGACATTGAAGATACAGCCTTAATCATAGGAGGCGGTATTGGTGTTCCGCCTTTACTACAAGTAACAAAAGAATTACATAGTAAAGGGGTCAAGGTCACTTCGGTTTTTGGATTTGCAACAAAAGCCGCCGTTATTTTGGAAGAAGAGATGAAAAAATACGGTCGTGTCATCGTAACAACAGATGACGGTTCTTATGGTCGCAAAGGCTATGTTTCCTCTGTTGTGAATGAGTTGCCAGAAAGTTTTACAGCGGTTTATGCTTGCGGTGCCCCTGGTATGCTCAAATATGTTGATGAAACATTTCGTAGTCATCCGCGAGCTTACATTTCTATGGAGTCACGAATGGCTTGTGGAATGGGGGCTTGCTATGCTTGCGTACTTCATGTGGCTGGTGAGGATCAATCAGTCAATAAGCGTGTCTGTGAAGACGGTCCAGTTTTTGCGACTGGCACTGTCTTGATGTAGGAGGTGAACATGTCGAAAAATCGTTTAGCAGTTTCTCTTCCGGGATTGGAACTGAAAAATCCAATCATTCCAGCTTCGGGCTGTTTTGGTTTTGGTCAGGAATATGCCAAATATTATGACCTAGATGTGCTTGGCTCAATCATGATTAAAGCAAGCACGCAGAATCCTCGTTTTGGCAATCCGACACCGCGCGTGGCGGAAACACAAGCTGGTATGCTCAATGCTATTGGTTTGCAAAATCCTGGTGTAGATGTGGTGTTAGCAGAAAAGCTTCCTTGGTTGGCTCAACATTATCCTAATCTGCCGATTATTGCTAATGTTGCTGGATTTTCTAATGAAGAATATGCTTTTGTTGCGGGAAAAATTTCTCAAGCACCAAACGTTAAAGCAATCGAACTCAATATTTCTTGCCCTAATGTGGATCATGGCAATGGAGGATTATTGATTGGGCAAGTGCCGGATTTGGCATACGAGGCTGCGAAGGCAGCAGTAGATGTATCGGAAGTGCCGGTCTATGTGAAATTGACACCTAGTGTAGCAGATATTACGCAGATAGCTATAGCAGTTGAAGCTGCAGGAGCAACGGGCTTTACTATGATTAACACCTTGGTTGGCATGCGGTTTGACTTAAAAAGCAGAAAACCCATTATTGCAAATGGAACGGGTGGGATGTCAGGTCCTGCTGTTTTTCCCGTTGCCTTAAAGTTAATTCGTCAGGTAGCCCAATCCAGCAGTTTGCCAATCATTGGTATGGGTGGAGTAGATTCAGCAGAAGCAGCCATTGAAATGTTTATTGCGGGAGCATCAGCTATTGGTGTTGGCACGGCAAATTTCACTGACCCTTATGCTTGTCCTAATATCATTGATAACCTACCTAAAGTTATGGATAAGTATGGCATTGAAAGTTTGGAAAGTCTGCGAGCAGAAGTCAAGGGAAATTTATTTTAGTTTGATATTTTGCTTGACAAGAGATAAAGTAAATTATAAAATAATTGAAATAAAACCTTTAAAGAAGTCCAGAGAGGCTACTAAGGAAGATACGGTTAAAATGGCAGTTACTGCCAATTTTCGTGTAACCTTGCCTCGGGCAAGGTTTTTCTATAGCTCGTAATAAGGCAAATTTAGAGCTATTGATGATTAGCTAGTGCTACTAAGCAACTTCACCGTTTGATGTAGTATAGTCAGTATTGAAAGGTGGCAGAGCTAGAGATTCTGTCAAAAGGTTAAAAATGGCGAAAAGCCTATAAAAAGGAGAAGAATCCATGCGTGAAGAACGTCCTATTATTGCCCTTGATTTTCCGTCATTTGATGATGTCAAGGAGTTTTTAGAGCATTTTCCAGAAGACGAAAAGTTATATGTCAAAATCGGTATGGAATTTTTCTATGCCATTGGTCCGGAAATTGTGCATTATCTGAAAGGTTTGGGACACAGCATTTTCCTAGATTTGAAATTGCACGACATTCCAAATACAGTACGCTCTGCCATGTCAGTTTTGAGAACCTTTGGGATTGATATGGTGACGGTTCATGCGGCAGGTGGCGTGGAAATGATGCGAGAAGCCAAGAAGGTTTTAGGTGATCAGGCAAAGCTGGTAGCAGTGACCCAGCTGACTTCTACCAGCGAGGAAGATATGAGGGATTGCCAAAATATCCAAACAACTGTTTCAGAATCTGTTGTCAACTATGCCTGCAAAGCTAAGGAAGCTGGACTGGACGGAGTTGTTTGTTCGGCTCAGGAGGTTAAGCTGATTAAAGCCGCAACATCAGAAGATTTTCTGTGCGTCACTCCAGGTATTCGACCAGCTGGTTCTGAAATCGGGGATCAAAAACGGGTTATGACGCCGCAAGAAGCTCATCAAATTGGTAGTGATTACATTGTGGTTGGGCGTCCAATCACACGAGCAACTGATCCAGTAGCTGCTTACCGAGCTATAAAGGCGGAATGGGTGAATGGTTAGAAAAATGTATCGAGCAATCATTGACAGACCAATAGGTTACAAAGACAACTTTGGCAATTGTTATCCTATCAACTATGGTTATATTCCGGATTTATTTGCTGGAGACAGCGAAGAACAAGATGTTTATATCATTTCGGAAAAAATACGAGAACCTTTGGAATCTTTTGAAGGAGAATTGACTGCTGTTATTCATCGACAAAATGATGTGGAGGATAAGTGGGTACTGACCTCTACAAATGAGAATGTGGCCTTAGAGGACATTAAAGAAAAAACACATTTTTTGGAACAATATTTTGTTTCCACTATTGAATTATTGTAAAGGAGAAATCATGACTTTAGCAAAAGATATTGCCCGTGACTTACTGAACATTGAGGCTGTTTACTTAAAACCGGAAGAACCTTTCACTTGGGCAAGCGGTATCAAGTCTCCAATTTATACAGACAATCGTGTGACCTTGGCCTATCCAGAAACGCGAACGTTGATTGAAAGTGGTTTTGTAGATAAAATCAAGGCTGAATTTCCAGAAGTAGAAGTGATTGCTGGAACAGCGACAGCGGGTATTCCTCATGGTGCTATTATTGCAGACAAGATGAATTTGCCCTTTGCCTATATTCGTAGTAAACCAAAAGATCATGGGGCTGGAAATCAGATTGAAGGTCGGGTAAAATCAGGTCAAAAAATGGTCGTGGTTGAGGATTTGATTTCAACTGGTGGTTCTGTTTTGGATGCCGTTGCTGCAGCAAAGCGAGAAGGTGCAGATGTCATTGGAGTGGTGGCTATTTTCACTTATGAATTACCTAGAGCAGAAAAGAATTTTTTAGATGCAGGTGTGAAATTAGTAACCTTATCTAACTACACTGAATTGATCAATCTGGCAGAACAAGAAGGTTATGTTTCAGCAGAAGGATTGGCTCTACTTGAGAAATTTAAACATGACCAAGAAAATTGGCAGGGATAAGAAAGATGAATCTAATAGAACTAAGTAGGAAGTATCCTCGGGCAGAAGTTTGGGCACATCCAGATGAGTTTCCAAACTTATATGATTTAACATTGAGAGGAGTCAAGCAAGCGACAAGTTCTTGGTTTGAAGAGTATGAAAAAGACAAGGAATCGTTACCTAAAGTTGGAGAAGTCTCCATCATGCTAGATAGAATGGAGAATCCTAGTCGAGCCTTGGTCATGGTGACTAAAGAAGTTCTTGTCCGTCCCTTTCATCAAGTGACAGCAGAAGAAGCTTTTTTAGAAGGAGAAGGCAATCGCAGTTTAAGAGATTGGCAGACTATTTTTGGTGATTATTGGCGTAAAACCTTGCCAGAAGAAGGATTAGAATTTTCAGAGTCTGGTTTGGTTGTTACAGAAATTTTTACTGTCTTAGAAGATTATCTTTTAGACAATGAAGAAAACGGACGTAGCAAGTAATTAGACGTTAAGCAGCAATCTGACGATTGTTGTTTTTTTAAATAGCGAAACACTGTAGATTTTGTTATAATATCCCTATGCTAAAAATGTATTCTTTTTTCTTTTCAGCTTTGCAAAAAATTATGTTATTGATTGGTTTGCACTGGTTTTTTACTGTGATTATTCATCTAGGGACAATTTCTAATCTGGCTTTGATTGGGGTGGCGATACTAGCGTTTCTGGCATATCGTTATCTAGAAAATGTAAAAAAATGCTACCACTACCTGATGAAGCACAAAGTTGCTATTATGATAGCGGTAATTATATTTCAGTTAGCAATGCTTTTGTCTGCTCAGTTGCTGATTCGGCGAGATGCAGCAGTTGTTTTCAATGGTGCTTTCAAGTACTCAAAAGAGACTTCTATTTCCAGTTATTTGACACGCAATCCTAATAACTTGTTTCTCTTTTTGTATGATCGCTTTTTTTATAATATCTTTGGAAGCTCAGCTTTATGGATTTTGCAGGGATTAAATATATTTTATGACGATATAACGGCACTCATTTTGTACAAGGGAATGAAAAAATATGTGAGTGAGTCTGCTGCTGATGTGACATTTAGTTTGTATGTCTTGCTAGTTGGCTTTTCACCTTATTTTTATTCGATGTACACGGATATATGGCCTCTTCCGCTCATTGCTTTACAAATATTCTTACTTTTTGATTTATTTGGGCTTCGATGGCAGGATAAGAGGGTACTCTTCATAAAGACAATCGGATTAGGTTTGATAAGTGGGCTTGCAGTGCTGATACGACCAACTGTGTTGATTATTATTATGGCAGGTTTTATGGTGCTGTTGTTCAAAAAGGAATGGAAGAAATTTATCTTAATCTTTTTCACCTTTCTCCTATCGTTTGGCGTAACTTCTATCGGCGGAAACTATCTGAAAGCGACACAAACAGAAGTGACATTGATACAAGAGAAAGGATTGTCTAAAAGTCCTCTGCTCTTTATTGACTTAGGGTTGACTTTTATTGGACACGATCAAGAAGACATGAAAGAGGGTTTGCTTCAATACATTGATGTGGATCAGAGAGAACAGTATAATAATGGAATGTTTAAGCAAGAAAATGTAAAAAAAGAAATCAAACGACGTTTAAAAGAGTATTCGTTTTTTGGATTTCTCAATCATCTTTACTATAAGCATTCATTAACTGTTTTAGAAGGAACTCTAGGCTGGTTGTATCGAGATGTGGAATATGAAAAAACGCCCTATATTTCTCCTCTTTATCCTTATACAAAAAAGAATCCTGTGGCGCAGTTTATCAGAACTTATTTTCTGAGTGTCGATAAGAATGAGTATCGGTATTATGAGATTGTGAAGCAGGTTATTTGGATTGTGATGAGTCTGGGTCTTGTTTTTGCCTTGTGGAAATATCGTGCAGATGATAAACTCAATATGCTCAGTCTTGCAGTCTTTGGTGGTTTGTTGTTTTTGCTCATTTTTGAAGGTGGAAAGACGCGGTATTTAATACAATTTTTACCGCAAATCATCATATTGTCTGCATTAGGATTGACTAAATATTTACCGGATTGGTTAAAAAGTAAGAAAGGAGAAAAGATAAAATGAGAAAATCGTTTTACACTTGGTTGATGACGGAGCGCAATCCCAAAAGCAAAGCACCGAAGGCGATTTTAGCAGACTTGGTGTTTCATGAAACAAATTTCCCTAAGCACACGGATGATTTTGATGAAGTTAGTCGTTATCTGGAAGAACATGCTGACTTTTGCTTTAATCTTAGCGATTTTGATGCGATTTGGGAAGACTATCAGGCTCATTAGTTCGGAGAAATGATAGAATTTTCCGAGTTACTTTGCTATAATAATAGTAAATAATGTGAAGAAAGAGGTTCTTTATTTGCAAGAACATTCAGTAGAAATTACCTTACAGCATCCGGATGATGCTTTTCATCTTTTTGGTTCCAATGAACGTCACTTGCGTTTAATGGAACAGGAGTTGCAGGTAACCATTCATGCAAGGACGGAGATTGTCCAGATTATCGGTAGCAAAGTAGCTTGTGAGGAGACTCGTCAGGTTATTCAAGCTCTGCTAGTTTTGGTGAATCGCGGGATGACGATTGGGACACCAGATGTAGTGACGGCTATTACAATGGTCAAAAATGGTGAAATTGATAAGTTTGTGGCTCTGTATGAGGAAGAAATTATCAAAGATTCTTATGGCAAGCTCATTCGTGTCAAGACCTTAGGGCAAAAAATCTATGTTGATAGCATTAAGAATCATGATGTTGTCTTTGGGATTGGACCGGCAGGGACAGGAAAAACCTTCTTAGCGGTGACCTTGGCAGTGACAGCACTCAAACGCGGTCAGGTCAAGCGAATTATTTTGACTCGTCCGGCAGTAGAAGCGGGCGAGAGCCTAGGATTTCTACCAGGGGATTTAAAGGAAAAGGTGGATCCTTATTTGCGGCCTGTTTATGATGCATTGTATCAGATTTTAGGTAAGGATCAAACAACGCGTCTTATGGAGCGAGAAATCATTGAGATAGCTCCTTTGGCTTATATGCGTGGACGAACATTGGATGACGCCTTTGTCATCTTAGATGAAGCGCAAAATACAACCATTATGCAGATGAAGATGTTTCTAACACGACTTGGTTTTAATTCCAAGATGATTGTCAATGGGGATATTAGCCAGATTGACTTGCCAAAGAATAATAAATCAGGTCTCATTGATGCGACAGAGAAATTGAAAAATATCAAGCAAATTGATTTCGTTTACTTATCAGCCAAGGACGTTGTGCGTCATCCTGTGGTTGCAGAGATTATCCAAGCTTATGAACATTCTACTGAAATGGCGCATCATCATTTTTCTAAAGAAGAAAAATCAAGTTTGACCAATTCCAAAATTGTCAGCGAGCCAGTCAAGGAGTCGGAAGATGATGAAGGAATATCTCTTGGCTAATCTGGACAAGTTTCACACGACTGATTTTGAGGAAGTACGCTTGCAAAAGAATCTGCTACGTGACTGATGACTATCAATGCATCTTCCTATGTCATGATCACAGGACACAGAAAGTAAGAATTAAAAAATAATTGACCAACTATCTAAGCATTACAGATGTAGGATACTAACCGAAAAGGATATCCCAAGTATTTTATCTTTATATGAAAGCAATCCTCTGTATTTTCAGCATTGTCCACCAGGCATATCCTGATGAGGAGACTGTTTTTATTGGTTTGTTTATGGTTGAACAAGCCTATCAGAGGAAAGGATTGGCAGTCAGATTGTGACAGAAGCACTAGCTTATTTTGTTAAGAACTTTCGAAAAGCACGTTTAGCTTATGTTAAGGGAAATCTTTAATCTCAGCATTTTTGGGAAAAGTAGGGCTTTAAACCAATTGGATGCGAGGTTAAGCAAGAACTCTATACGGTTGTTATCGTTGAACAGAGCTTAGGAGATTAGAAATGGCATCAAGTAAGAACTATTTGGAATTTATTTTGGAGCAATTATCAGGATTAGATGATGTGACTTACCGTTCCATGATGGGGGAGTATATTCTTTACTTCCGTGGCAAGATTATTGGCGGCATTTATGACAATCGCTTTTTAGTTAAACCCGTGCAAGCAGTCTTAGATAAGATTGACCAACCTTCTTTTGAGTTTCCATACGAAGGTGCCAAAGAAATGATTTTAGTGGAAGACCTTGATAATAAGATGTTTCTAGAAGACCTGATTTTAGCTATGTATGATCAACTGCCAACACCCAAACCTAAAAAGAAAAAGCAAAGGTAAACGAAGCAAAAAAGAAGCCTACTAAGGCCCTGTCTTTGCACGGGCAAAATAAAAAGAAGCTGGGACGAAAGAGCTCAGCTTCCTTTGGTTTATATAGTTGTCATTACAAGACGCAGTGGTTGAGCGAAACTCTGTTGACTTTATTCAATTTAGAGTTTCTTATGAACAATTGAGTCTGGAATGAAAGTCTCCAGTTGCAAAGTATACAGTACAATAAACCAACGATGCAGTAGCTGATGACACAAAGCATAGTGGGTAGGACTTGCGAAGTCACCCTTTTCTTTTCAAAATTTATACTAAATCATTGATATCGGTGTAGTCACGATTAAGCCATTCTGCGACGGGTCGGCTAGTGGGATAACCTTTATAAGTAGTCACTCCTTGTTGTAGCCCCAAATCATCTGCTATAGCTTGTTCAAAACCTTTGTCAGCCAAAGCTTCAATGTAAGGAAGTGTTACATTTGTAAGGGCAAGAGTTGATGTACGGGCAACAGCACCTGGGATGTTGCAACGGCATAGTGAAGTACACCATGTTTTTCATAGACAGGTTCATCGTGAGTGGTTACACGATCAGCAGTTGCAACAACTCCACCTTGGTCAACAGCTACATCTACAATAACAGATCCAGATCGCATTTTACTGACCATTTCATCAGTAACGAGCTTGGGAGCTTTGGCACCAGGGATTAATACTGCTCCAATCACTACATCGGCCTCTTTGACACTTTCAGCAATATTGAAAGAATTAGACATAAGGGTCTGGATTTGATGACCAAAAAGGTCTTCTAGTTCTGACAGTCGTTTAGCGCTGATATCAAGAATAGTGACATGCGCTCCCAGTCCTAAAGCGATGCGAGCTGCGTGTGTTCCAACAACGCCCCCTCCAATGATAGTGACTTTTCCTTTAGGAACACCTGGAACACCGCCCAGTAGTACACCAGAACCACCTCCTTGTTTGGTTAAAAAGTGAGCTCCAATCTGCACAGCCATTTTCCCTGCGACCTCACTCATAGGAACGAGCAGAGGGAGTTTTTTCTTGGTCACGAACGGTTTCGTAAGCAATCCCTGTTGTTTTGCCCACAATCATCGCATCGGATAATTCAGGTGCAGCAGCCATGTGCAGATAAGTGAAAAGCAAGAGGTCATCACGTAAGAAGCCGTATTCAGTAGCTAAGGGCTCTTTGACTTTGACAACTAGATTAGCCGCCCAAGCTTCGGCTGCAGTTGCAACAACTGTCGCTCCCTGTGCTTTATAGTCGGCATCTGTAAATCCAGAACCAAGGCCGGCTTTGGTTTCAACTAAAACCTGATGACCTTTTTGGACAAGACTATGAACGCCAGCTGGTGTTAAAGCAACACGATTCTCATTGTTTTTAATTTCTTTTGGAATACCGATTAACATAGATTTACTCCTTTTTTGAGATGTTTTTATTGTATATGAAAACGCTTTAAAAATCAAAGCGAAATCAAAAAACATTGATTTCGGTGAATATTTATGTTATGCTATGAGACAAAAAAGGAGGTTCATTCAAGATGGAAAGTATTTATCTAAAGCTAGCTGAAAACCGAACTTTGGAAACAGAGCGCCTGCTCTTGCGGCCTGTGACCTTAGATGACGCTGAGGATATGTTTGAATATTCCTCTGATGAAGAAAATACTCGCTACACTTTTTTACCTAATAAAGATTTGGAAGAAACTAAAAATATTATTGCTCGTTTATTTATGGGGAGACCACTTGGAAATTGGGGAATTGAGTTAAAAGAAAATGAAAAACTGATTGGCAGCATTGACCTACACAAGCTAGATCCGGTCCTCAAAAAGGCGGCTATCGGCTATGTGATTCATAAGAATTACTGGAATCAGGGCTTGGCAACGGAAGCTTTGAAAGAAATAATCCAGTTGGTTTTTGAAAGTTTGAATATGAATATGTTGGTGGCTCTCCATGATGTGGAAAATCCAGCTTCAGGACGAGTTATGGAAAAGGCTGGTATGAAGTTTTCCCATATTGACCCATACGCAGCACTCGATGAGCACGAGGAAGGCCGAATTTCTCAGAGAGCTTATTATCGTTTGACAAAGAAAGATTATTTTGAAAAATACTGATGTGAATGTTAGATTTATAGGAAATTTCAATGGTGACTAGGTTCTTTTTGGAACGTTCTAGCAAAATTTTTTTCTTTTAATGAAAACATTTTTCAAATCTATTGACAAGTACCTCTCTGCATGATATAGTAGATAGGGACTGCTGATTTAGCTCAGTTGGCAGAGCGCATCCATGGTAAGGATGAGGTCGCCGGTTCAATCCCGGCAATTAGCATGAGGAACAGGAAAAAGCCCAATTTTAATGGGCTTTTTTGCATTGGTGACGATATTAAGACATCAAATTCACCAGCTATTATATGTGATGGTATTCTCTTAGGTCAAAGCGTTGGTACAGACCTAGTCGGTTTGGACTTCTATCAAATAATGCTGGTATCTGACCCGATTACAGGCGTCTCCGGCTAACTTCATCATGGTCAATACTTAAGGAAAACGTTTTGTAGATGAGTACGGTAGTCGGGATAAATGAGTTCAGGCAGCAATTGACAATGGTGGTTTTTTTCTATCTGATTGCAGATGAAAATATCAAAGAAACAGCTTATAATACCAGTCAAGAAAAAGATTGATGCGCAGGTAGCGAATGGAACACTCTACCGAGCAGATGGTTTGGAAGAATTGGCAGAGCAAGTTGGTGTGGATCCAGCAGTCTTTGTTCAAACTATTAAGGATTACAATTCTTATGTTGATGCGGGCTATGATCCTGAATTTGAAAAGGGAGCTTTCGACCTCAAGGTTGAAAAAGCACCGGTTTATGCCACTCCTCGAAAACCAGCCGTGCACCATACTATGGGTGGGCTTAAGATTGATACGGAAATACATGTTATCAATAAACAAGGACAAGTTATCCAAGGTCTCTATGCAGCTGGAGAAGTAGCTGGCGGATTGCATGTTGGAAACCGTTTGGGTGGTAATTTCCTTACTGATATTTTTACTTTTGGACGTATTGCAGCCGAAATTGCTATTACAAAGAATTGTTAATCTTGATTTTAAGGCAGAAAATTCATTCAGTTTTGGGAGGGTTCTTTTGCAAATATTCTTGACAAGCATTTCTTTTAATGTTAAAGTATTAACTAATAAGAACAGAAAGGAGAACGGTATTATGAACAATGTAAAACAAAATAACACTCAGGTATATCGTATGACAGAACTCCTTTCTAGCAAACCATTGTAGTTTATTTTTGATGAAAAAATAAATAAAAACAAGTAAGCTCAGGACAGGTTTATTCTGTCTTGGGCTTTTTTGTGCGTTTCGGGAAGGATTAGGATGATTAAAAGTTTATTTGGATATATAAAAGAGCATAAATGGTTATATTTATCCATTGCTCTGTTTTTACTATTGTATGATTTTACCATGTTGATTCCAACACAGGTGATTCAGAGTTTGATAGATCATCTGTCGCATCATACTTTGACACAGCAGAATTTAATTAGAGATGTTGGTTTGTTAGCTTTGGTGACAATTTGCAACTATCTGTCGGCTTACTATTGGCATTTAAAAATATTTCAGTCGTCGATTGACTATAAGTTTCTCATGCAAAGAAGAGCTTTTGAGAAATTGGTAGCTATGAGAACGCCTTTCTACGAAAAGTTTCGTTCTGGCGATATTTTAACGCACTTTTCCACAGATGTTGAGGGGATGATGGAGATGGCTGGTTATGGGATTGTCATTCTCTTATATGCTGGAGGCATGATTGCCTTTGTCATTCCGACCATGTTTTTTATCTCATAGGAAATTAGCTTGTTGGCTATGCTTCCGCTTATGATATTGATGATCTGGATTTATTTTCTTGGAAAAAACAAGATAAACTAGTCGAAAATAATCGTGAAGCAGTCGCATCTTTGAATGATGAGGTACTGGAAACGATAGAGGGAGTTCGGGTTGCGCGTGCTTATAGCAAGAAAACAACTCAGAAAGAACAGTTCCAATTGCGCACGAAAGCTTTATCTAAGGTTGGTGATCAAATTGCCGGTATTCAATATCTTTACGCACCGCTCTCCTCGGTCTTTATCGCTTTATCAACGATTATTGTGCTTCTTATTGGGGCTATTTTTATAAAAACGGGACAGTTGACAATTGGGCAAGTGATTGCTCTTCAATTGTATATGATTAGCCTAATTGAACCTTTTTGGATGTTGTCGGATTTTATCTTGGTCTATCAAACGGGGAAGACGTCTTTTAAAAAGGTCACAGAATTGATTGAAACGACAGATGATATGAAAATGAGTGGCAAAGAGGAGTTAAAACATCTTATCTCTATTCGTTTTCAGAATTATCATTTCACTTATCCACAAACAAAAAGACCTAGCTTGCGTAACATAGCTTGGCAAATTGAAGCAGGAAAGACGTATGGTATTGTTGGAAAAACAGGATCTGGTAAAACAACCTTAGTTCGTCAGCTTCTTCAGCAATATCCTGTTGGACGAGGTACATTTCAGATAAATGGAAAATCCGTCAGTCACTATTCACGTCCATCGATTGAAGCAATGATTGGCTATGTCCCTCAGGAGCATATTTTGTTTTCAAAATCCGTCAAAGACAATATTGCCTTTGGTAAGAGAAATGCGACATTAAGTGATATTGAGCAGGTTATTGAAACAGCGGCATTTTCAGAAGATTTAAAACGAATGCCAGACGGACTGGAAACGCTTATTGGTGAGAGGGGAGTGTCAATATCTGGCGGTCAAAAACAAAGAATTTCTTTGGCACGCGCTTTTATTAGACATCCAGAAGTCCTTGTTTTGGATGATTCTTTGTCAGCAGTTGACGCTCAAACAGAGCGTCGAATTATCAAAAATCTTCAGGATATGCGAGCTAATCAGACAACGATCATTGTGACACACCGTTTGTCAGCTATCCAGCAGGCAGACTGGGTTCTTGTCTTAGAAGATGGAAAAATTGTTGAAGAAGGGACACCGAACCAGTTGCTAAATAAAGGAGGCTGGTATGCCGAACAATATCAGCGGCAGCAACATCAGAAAGGAGGGAGCAAATGAGTATCATTAGTCGTTTATTAAAAGAACTAAGAATTGTTCGAACTGCATTCTTTTTTGCGGTTGGAATTGCTGTTTTAGCAACGGTGACTATCCAACTGTCCCCTCTCTTTTTGAGAAATATGATAGACGGACCGCTTACACAGATTGGAAGCGGAAAAGATCGTCAGGTTCAGCTTTTGCAATTAGCTGGATTATACATAATTGTTGTAGTTTTGGGGAGCATACTGACTTACTTAGGTGATCGCCTTTTAGCGCATTGTGGAAACAAAGTAGCAGAACATCTGAGGAATGAAGCTTATTGGGTTATGCAAAATTTGCCGATTTCTTACTTTGATGATAAACCAGCAGGTAAGATTGCAACCAGAATTGTAAATGATACGGAAACCTTACGAAGACAATTTTATGCTAGTTTGGTTAGTGTTTTGATTCAAGTTCTTCGGATTGTTTTTACCTACGCTCTATTGTTTTACCTTAGTCCGCTTGCTGCCTCGATACTTTTGATGTTGCTTCCTGCTTTTTATGGAATTCAGGTATTTTATAAAAAACTAACGGACAAGCCGATGAAAGACTTTTATGATTCACGGAGTGATATCAATAATCAGGTGAATGAATTGATGTATGGAGCTAGTCTGATACAGTTATATCATCAGGAAAAAATAGTTCTTTCAGAATTTGATGCTACTGCCCGAAAAATGAGCCAAGCTGATAAACAAATTGTATGGGTAAGTGCTCTTTCGTCTTGGCCACTAACGGAATTTTTAAAAAATACAGTGCTTGCTGTTATTTTGACAATAGTTGGTCAGCAATTTTTAGGCGGTCATAGCGTTATTACCGCAGGTGTACTGTTTGTCTATCTCAATTATATTATTGATTTATTTGATATGATGGGTTTTCTGGTTCGACTCTTCCCGTATGTACAACGATCATTGGAAACAGGAAAACGAGTTTTAGAATTGCTAGATCAACCTCAAGAAGCGGATGAGAAAGCCCAGCCAGTAGTCAATAAAGGTGAGGTTGTGTTTGAACATGTGAGCTTTGCGTATGAGAAAGAAAAAACTGTCCTGCACGATATTAGCTTTAAGGCAAATCAAGGAGAGACAATTGCTTTGGCGGGACATACCGGCTCTGGAAAATCTTCTATCATGAACCTACTTTATCGTTTCTATGATCCCCAAAAAGGGAAAATATATATTGATCAACAAGACATCCAACAATATTCTCGGGAAAGTCTTCGTAGTCACATGGGAATTGTTTTGCAAGATCCTTATCTATTCACGGGAACGCTAGCAAGCAATGTAGCTATGACTCATTCAGGCATAAATCGTGAAAAAGTCCTGGAAGCTTTAGAAAAGATCGGTGCAGGGGACTTGCTGGCTCGTTGTAAAAAAGGAATTGATGAACCTGTAAGGGATAAAGGGGCAGCATTTTCGAGCGGTGAACGGCAATTGATTTCATTTGCACGAACTCTCTACGCTAATCCCAAAATTTTAATATTGGATGAGGCAACTTCCCATATTGATACAGAAACCGAAGAAATGATTCAAAACGCAATGGCTGTTGTAAAAGAGGGGAGAACAACTTTTATCATCGCTCACCGTTTATCCACCATTCAAGAGGCAGACCAAATTTTGGTTATTTCTGAAGGAAAGATTGTGGAGCGAGGGCAACATGATACATTGGTAAAACAAAATGGCATCTATGCGCAAATGAGCCGCCTCCAGCAACAAGTATAAGTTTTGAAAGAAAAAATATGAAATAAAGAGCAGAACGAAATAGTAAATGATTTATAAATCAGGCATCCCTATCTGAAATATGGTATAATGAAGTGATACTAATAAAGTGGGTGTAATATGTATATAGAAATGGTCGACGAGACAGGGCAAGTTTCAGAAGAAATCATCAAGCAAACACATGATATACTGGAATTTGCTGCTAAAAAGATTGGCAAAGAAGAAAAAGAAATGGCAGTGACATTTGTTACCAACGAGCGCAGCCATGAGCTGAATTTGGAATATCGAAATACAGATCGTCCGACAGATGTTATCAGCTTGGAGTACAAGCCTGAGCTGGACATTGCCATTGACGAGGAGGATTTACTAGAAAATCCTGAGCTGGCGGAAATGTTAGAGGATTTTGATGCCTATATCGGAGAGCTCTTTATTTCCATAGATAAGGCGCGTGAACAAGCAGAAGAATATGGTCACAGCTTTGAGCGGGAAATGGGTTTTCTTGCAGTACATGGTTTTCTGCATATCAATGGATACGATCACTATACGCCGGAAGAAGAGGCGGAAATGTTTGGTTTACAGGAAGAAATTTTGACTGCTTATGGACTTACAAGACAATAATACAAATAAACGCAAATGGAAAAATCGAGATGTGATTTCGAGTTTAGAATTTGCTCTGACAGGGATTTTTACAGCAATCAAAGAAGAGCGCAATATGCGCAATCATGCTGTTTCAGCAGTTGCGGTCGTGCTTGCAGGATTGTTTTTTCGGGTATCTGCGATAGAGTGGCTCTTTCTCTTTTTGAGTATTTTTCTAGTCATTTCTTTTGAGATTATGAACTCTGCTATTGAAAATGTGGTAGATTTAGCTAGTGATTATCACTTTTCCATGCGAGCTAAAAATGCCAAGGATATGGCAGCAGGAGCTGTTTTGGTTGTTTCGGGTTTTGCGGTTATAACAGGATTGATTATTTTCGTTCCGAAAATTTGGAATTTACTTTTTTAACATGAAAATCGGAGAATCCTTTCCGATTTTCTTATATTAGACTAATAAGGAATAAACGAGGTGAAAAATGACCTTTAAATCAGGATTTGTTGCTATTTTAGGACGTCCAAATGTTGGAAAGTCTACTTTTTTAAATCATGTTATGGGGCAAAAGATTGCTATCATGAGTGATAAGGCTCAGACGACTCGTAACAAGATTATGGGAATTTACACGACAGATCAGGAGCAGATTGTCTTTATTGATACGCCAGGGATTCATAAGCCAAAGACTGCCTTGGGCGACTTTATGGTGGAATCCGCTTACAGCACGTTGCGTGAAGTGGATACAGTTCTTTTTATGGTTTCTGCCGATGAAAAACGCGGTAAGGGTGATGATATGATTATGGAGCGTTTAAAAGTGGCTAAAGTTCCTGTTATTCTGGTTATCAATAAAATTGATAAAGTACACCCGGATCAGCTGCTGAGTCAGATTGATGATTACCGCAAGCAGATGGACTTTAAGGAAGTTGTGCCAATTTCTGCTCTTCAAGGCAATAATGTTTCGCATCTAGTTGATATTTTAAGTGAAAAATTAGAGGAAGGTTTCCAATATTTCCCAGCTGACCAGATTACCGACCACCCTGAGCGTTTTTTGGTTTCTGAGATGATTCGGGAAAAGGTTTTATTGCTGACACGTGAAGAAATTCCGCATTCGGTGGCGGTGGTCATTGACAGTATGAAGCGGGATGAGGAGACTGACAAAGTGCATATCCGCGCTACCATTATGGTGGAAAGAGACAGTCAAAAGGGCATTATCATCGGTAAAGGCGGCTCTATGCTTAAGAAAATCGGCTCTTTGGCACGCCGCGACATTGAACTCATGCTAGGTGATAAAGTCTTTCTTGAAACTTGGGTTAAAGTCAAGAAAAACTGGCGGGACAAAAAGCTAGACTTGGCAGATTTTGGATATAACAAAAAGGAGTATTAGAGGCTGAGGAAGATGAGGTCGTTATTTGTCGCAGAAAAAGGTCACCACAATGATAAAAGTATTGTCCTTTTGCATGCGTCTGGTTCTAGCAGTCAGATGTGGGCACATCATATCGCTGAGTTAAAAAATGATTTTCACTGTATAGCTGTTGATTTGCCTGGACCTGCTTCTAGCCGCGACATTGAGTGGACAAATTTTAATGATGTTACAGAAATGATTGCTGATATTATCAAAAACAGGGTTCACGGCAAGCCGCACCTTGTTGGACTATCGTTGGGAGGCGGTCTCGTTCTTAAATTGTTGGAAAAACATGCTGATTTATTTGATAGAGCGATTGTTGACGTTGCCTGTCACCACCCTATAAAAGGCTACCGCAAAGTCATTGCCGGTGTTTACATCATGTCGTTATTAAAAAACACTAAGCTAATGGGCAACCTTATGGCAAAAATGATGCAGAAAGATGGTGTACCTGAAGAGAGCTATCGTTAGTTCATAATGGATTTGCAAAGGGCTTCTGCTAAGTCTTTTCGCCGAGCAATGTTACAGGCAAATCTGCTGAGGATTACTGCAAATTTCGACAATCCTGTTTTCTTTGTTTCGGGCGGTAAAGAATCGAAGTCAATTCATGAATCTCATAAAGAATTGGTAAGAAAAAACAGATTGAGTGATCGTGCCTATTATCCAAATAAAGGGCATGCGTGGCTGTTTAGTGATATTGACACGCATATACAATTACTCCGCTACTTTTTTCAAGACGGAGCATTTCCAGATAAATTAAAAGGTTTCTAAATATGGACTACATTTCCTACATTCGCTCAAAGGTTGGGCATGACAAGGTTATTCTGACCTTTGCTGGCGGTATTTTAGCAGATGACGAGGGACGCGTGCTGTTGCAACTACGCGGGGATAAGAAAACATGGTCTATTCCAGGCGGTGCAATGGAGCTTGGCGAATCCACTCTTGATACTGCTAAGCGTGAATTTTTTGAAGAAACTGGCATTGAAGTAGAAGCTACTCGTTTTCTCAATGTTTACAGTAATTTCGAGGAAGTTTATCCGAATGGTGATGCGGTGCAGACGGTTGTCTTCATCTATGAGCTGGCGGCGATTTCATCAGTGAATATTGCAGATTTTCACAATGAAGAAACTCTACGCCTGCGTTTCTTTTCTAAGGAAGAAATTGAGAATTTAGAATCTGTGAGTAGTAAGCATCGCCTGATGTTAGCTGAGTATTTTGATGACAACTTTGCGATGGGACATTGAGTTGAGATTGACATATAATCCGTGATTAATTTATTTTTTAAGGAGGTAGGGCAATGGAATTTGTAAATCTTTTAGTGGAAAATGTGGAACGAGCCGAGGAGCGTTTTTTATCGGTTCTGGCTAATTTATCTGTGGAAGAAGCGAATGCTTTTCCGGTTGCGGATACAGTTCCGTCCATTAAGTCTGTGACTTAGTTGACTTGGTATACGGCGCGGGAGCTGGATTTTCAGATTGCTGATTTAGCTAAGACCGATCCAGTCTGGTTCTCTAAAGGTTGGAAGAAAAAGTTTGCCTTGGATTTGCCAGATGATACGGAAGATTGGCACCATACTCCTCAAGAAGCGCATAAAGTTGTGGTGACAGATATTGAGTTGCTCAAAGACTATCTGTCTGTTGCGGTTGCGGCAACAATTGCTTATTTATCAGAGGTGAATGAAGACAGTTTGGACGATGTTGTTGATGAGAATTGGACTCCAGCTATTAAACGTGGGAATCGTTTAGTATCGATCATTGACGATGCTGCTATGTATTCAGGTCAGGCAATCTATGCTCACCGCCTGCTAGGAAGAGAAGAGTGAAAAAGATAATGGTAGGGGAAATTCGAGCGGTCGAAAAATCTCAACTAGCTGACTGGGCTTACTTTGCTCATTTAGCTTGGAAGATAGAGAAAAAGAAATTACTAGCAGCATTTTCTGAAGGCAAATTTCCTAATGAATTTTTATACTACTTAGAGGGAGAAGCCGTTGCTTGGATCAGCTTATCTATGCGTTCGGAGTATGTGGAAGGAGCAGAGCAACTTCCTATCGCATATATTGAAGGCATAGCGGTAGCACCTGCTTTTCAAAGAAATGGCATCGCTCATCAACTTCTAGAGTTTGCACAGTCGTGGGCGAAAGAAAAAGGAGTGTACCAGCTAGCTTCAGATTGTGATATGGACAATGCAGTCAGTCAAGCTTTTCACAAGAGTGCGGAATTTGAAGAAATAAGTCGAACTGTTCATTATATGTTACATTTGGATAAGAAAGGATAAAGATTTTATGCCCGAATTACCAGAAGTAGAAACGGTACGCCGTGGTTTAGAGCGGCTGGTTAAAGGAAAAGAGATTGAAAAGGTAGATGTCCGTTATGCCAAGATGATTGGAACGGGGGCAGATCCTTTTGTCTTAGAATTACCGGGGCAAAGCATTGATGCTGTTGGGCGTCGGGGCAAGTATCTGATTTTTTATTTGAAGAATTGGGTGCTGATTTCGCATTTGCGCATGGAAGGAAAGTATCTTTTCTATCCTGAAGAGGTCCAGTTGACGAAGCATTCTCATGTAATTTTTCATTTTACAGATGGCAGCAGCCTCGTTTATCAGGATGTTCGGAAATTTGGCACGATGGAGTTGTTGAGAAAAGAACAAATAACATCCTATTTTACTGAGCGAAAGCTAGGACCAGAACCGACTGAATCAGATTTTCATTTACTGCCATTTGAAACCGCTCTGAAAAAATCTAAGAAATTGATTAAACCTTACCTGTTGGATCAAACTTTAGTAGCTGGTCTTGGCAATATCTATGTAGATGAAGTATTATGGCGGGCGCAGATTCATCCGGCAAGAGCAGCTAAAAGTTTGACTGCTGGAGAAGCAGAGGAATTACGCAAGCAGATTATTGCAGTCTTGCAGCTAGGTATTGAAAAAGGCGGTTCAACCATTCGCACCTACCGCAATGCTTTGGGAGAAGACGGAACCATGCAGGATTTCCTGCAAGTCTATGGAAAAACAGGCCAACCTTGTACTAGATGCGGTCACGAAATTGAAAAAATCAAACTAGCTGGTCGTGGAACTCACCTTTGTCCATATTGTCAAAAAATGAGGTAGGACATGGCAAAAATAATCGGAATTACAGGCGGTATTGCTTCTGGCAAATCGACAGTCACAAATTATCTCAGGCAAAAGGGCTATCAGGTCATTGATGCGGATCAGGTGGTTCATGAATTACAGGCGAAAGGCGGTAAACTCTATCAAGCATTGGTCAGCTGGCTAGGGTCTGCTATCTTGAACGAAGCAGGTGAGCTTGAGCGTCCTAAACTATCTCAGCTCATTTTTTCTAGCCAAGAAAATTTAGCGAAATCTTCCCAGCTACAAAATGATATCATTCGGCAAGAGTTAGCCAATCGACGCGACCAACTGGCTAAGACTGAGGAGACTTTCTTTATGGATATTCCGCTCTTATTTGAGCAGGATTATGCAGACTGGTTTGATGAGGTTTGGCTGGTTTACGTGAATCCAGAGACACAAATCAAGCGGCTGAAGGCACGAAATGGCTATTCACAAGAAGAAGCGCAGCAACGCCTTGCCAGTCAGATGAAGCTGGAGGATAAAGTTCCTTATGCAGATTTTGTAATCAAGAATGATGGCAATTTAGAAGAGCTGATAGAACAGATTGATAAGAAGCTTAGGAGATTAAGAAATGATGAAAGCAATGGTTTATAGAGGAGGCGATTTGGGGAATGCTTTTGAAGTAAAAGAGATAAAACGCCCCATTCCTAAGGAACACCAGATTCTAGTGAAAGTAAACTATTCTTCTCTAAATAATGTTGACTATGAGCGCTTTAAAGGGAAAAAACTGTCTTTGTTTGCTCGAACAACCCTTCTTTTTGGAGGTAAAGGAAAAATTTTGGGAGGTGAAGTTTCAGGGCAGGTCGAAGCAGTTGGAGAACAAGTTCAAAACTTTAAAAAAGGAGATGAGGTCTTTGGTCAAACATTAGGTTTCATGGCTTTCGGAGCTTGGGCTGAATATGCTTTACTGGAAGAAAAGCAGACTGTACTTAAACCAAGCTACCTCTCATATGAAGAAGCAGCTGTTTTAGCTAGTGCCTCTAAGACAGCCATAGGCGCTTTATGTACAGGGCAATTGCAGTCTGGTCAGAGTGTCTTAATTTATGGTGCTTCGGGCGGTGTAGGGCACCTTTTAGTGTGTTACGCCAAAGCTTTAGGAGCATCTATAATCGGTGTATGCGGCCAGCGCAATTTGAAGATGGCAACTGATTTGGGATGTGATAGAGTCATTGATTATCAACATGATGACTTTGAGAAAGCAGCAGGAAAGGATGATCTCATTTTAGCCGTTAATGGACATGTTGATTTGAAGATACTAAAGGCACATTTGAAAAAAGATGGTATTCTAGTAGGTGTAGGAGCGAGCTATCTGCCTGCTTCATTCTTGCAATCTTTCTTTTCAAAAAGGGTTCGCTATTTTAGTTACTTTCTAAAACCAAGAGCAGCTTATTATAATGAAATGCAGATGTTAGTGATGAAGAAAGAAATCAAACCTTTCATTGATAAGGTCTATCCCATTACTCAGGTTTCACAATCCATCCAATATGTGATGAACGAACACCCCCAAGGAAAGATTGCTTTAAGAATGCATTTTTAGTATAGACAACCCTATATTAGATAGGCTATCATTCAGATGATGCTCAAAGTAGTTTAATAGATTGATTATTGGTTAATGACAAAGGATAAGAATTGTGTCAATTGAACATTGATTATAAAAAATTTTTAAAGACTGGCTGGGAAAATCATTATTAAAAATGCACAACTAGGATCTTCAGAAGAATTAAAAAGGCAGAGTGATGTTTTTATTATTCTGTGTTATAAACAAGTTGGAAAGAAGATGATTTTATTAAGAATCAAGTGAATTGGAAACGGAATTTATGGATTGCTTGGCTGGGGAACTTTTTTATAGGTGCTAGCCTGTCACTAGTTGTTCCCTTTATGTCTTTGTACGTGGAAGAATTAGGCGCCAGAGGCTCTATGGTTGAATTTTATTCAGGCTTGGCGGTTTCGAGTACAGCTTTGACAGCCGCACTTTTGTCGCCTGTCTGGGGAAGTTTAGCTGATAGGTACGGTCGCAAACCAATGATGATTCGGGCAGCTTTTGCAATGACCTTTACGATGGGAGGCTTGGCTTTTGTACCGAATGTATTTTGGCTCATTGTATTGAGACTGTTAAATGGAGTGTTTTCTGGTTATGTACCGAATAGCACGGCTTTGATTGCCAGCCAATCACCCAAAAAACATTCTGGATATGCCTTGGGAACATTGTCAACAGGTGTCGTAGCGGGGACTCTGATGGGACCACTCTTAGGAGGAATGGTAGCTCAAAGTTTGGGAATGAGAAATGTTTTCCTTTTGGTTGGATTTTTCTTGTTTGTTGTTACTTTGTGGACCATTTTTGGGATAAAAGAAGATTTTCATCCTGTCTCTAAAGGAAAAGAAGTTTCGACCAAGCAACTATTTCAGCGAATTCCTCAAAAATCAATCCTTTTTGGTTTGTTCATTACTAGCATGGTGATTCAGATGATTGGACAGTCCATTTCCCCTATTTTGACACTTTATATCCGCTCTTTAGGACAAAAAGAAAATTTGTTATTGGTATCTGGTGCAATCGTTTCAGCAATGGGCATTTCAAGCATATTTTCATCTAGTTGGCTGGGAAAATTAGGAGATAAAATGGGAAATCACCGTTTGCTTCTGCTGGCTCTTTTGTATAGTTTTGTAATTTATATTTTCTGTGCGAGGGCTGGTACGCCACTTGAATTGGGAATTTATCGTTTTCTGTTTGGTCTGGGGACGGGTGCGCTTTTGCCTGGAGTTAGCTCTCTGCTCAATAAAATTACTCCCCAAGAAGGTATTTCACGGATTTTCAGTTACAATCAAACCTTCTTTTATATTGGTGGCGTTATTGGACCGTTAATGGGGTCAGCTATTTCTGTTCATTTTGGCTATCATTGGGTTTTCTATAGCACAGCAGGTTTAGCTTTATTGAACTTCTTCTTTTTATTGTTTAGTTTTAGAAAATATTTAGGAGCAAAGGAAATCAGTGCGAGTAAAAATTAATTTAAAGTGTTCTTCTTGCGGCAGTCAGAATTATTTAACGAGTAAAAATATGAAAACACATCCAGAAAAGGTTGAGGTATTAAAATACTGTCCCAAAGAAAGAAAAGTGACCTTACATCTTGAATCAAAATAAATTTTATGGTAGAATAGATGAGATTTTAAGGAGTTTGATATGTATAATTTATTATTAACCATTTTATTGATTTTATCAGTATTTATTTTAATTGCAATTTTTATGCAACCAACCAAAAATCAATCAAGTAATGTATTTGACGCAAGTGCGGGTGATTTGTTTGAACGACCAAAAGCCAGAGGATTTGAAGCAGTTATGCAGCGTTTGACGGGAGTGATGGTTTTCTTTTGGTTGTTGATTGCATTAATGCTGACAATCTTATCTAGTAAATAAAATGGGCTCTGACTTTGTCTTTGCCTATTTTTTCTGTAGTAGATGAGTAAAGGCGACTTAAAGTTTAGAAAACATAAGAAAAAAGGAAAGAATGAAAGAAGAAATTTTAAGCTATTTAAGAGAAAAAAAAGAAGCTAGTATGGATGAACTGGCGCAGGGATTAGGGAAAGAAAAGGCGAAAGACTTTAGAAACCTAGTCAAAACGATTTCTGAAATGGAGCGAAAACGTCAGCTGGCCTTTAGCGATGCAGGGAAAATCCAGCTTCGCAAAGAAAAGCAAATGCTTACCTTGAAAGGAATCTTTCACGCCCATAAAAATGGCTTTGGTTTTGTTACCTTAAATGAAGAAGAGGATGATCTTTTTATTGGTCGCAATGATGTCAACTATGCGATTGATGGTGATACGGTAGAAGTTGCAATCACTAAGGTTGCAGATCGCAGCAAGGGAACATCTGCTGAAGCCAAGGTTATTGATGTTTTGGAACACAGCTTGAAAACAGCAGTGGGTCAGCTTATCTTAGACGAAGAGAAGCCTAAGTATGCTGGCTATATTCGGTCAAAAAATCAGAAAATCAGTCAACCTATTTATATTAAGAAGCCTGCTTTGATTTTGGATGGAACAGAGATTTTAAAAGTAGAGATTGATAAATATCCAACTAAAAAGCATGACTTTTTTGTAGCTAATGTTTTAGATGTGGTCGGTCATAAGGATGATCCAGGAATTGATGTTCTGGAAGTTTTGGAGTCCATGGATATTGTGTCTGAGTTTCCAGAAAGAGTTTTGAAGGAAGCATCAGCGATTCCAGAGGCGCTGTCTGAAAAAGATTTTGAAGGACGTTTAGATCTGCGTAATGAAATTACCTTTACCATTGACGGGGCGGATGCGAAAGATTTGGATGATGCAGTTCATATCAAGAAGCTGGAAAACGGGCATTTTGAACTAGGAGTTCACATTGCAGATGTTTCTTACTATGTCAAAGAAGGATCTGAGTTGGACAAGGAAGCCCTCAACCGAGCGACATCGGTTTATGTGACTGACCGTGTAATACCGATGCTACCTGAGCGCCTGTCCAATGGCATCTGCTCGCTTAATCCTAATGTAGATCGGCTGACGCAATCGGCTATCATGGAGATTGACCAAAAAGGTCAAGTTATCAAGCATACTATTACTCAAACAATCATTAAAACTACTTTTCGTATGACCTATAGCGATGTGAATGACATGATTGCAGGAGATGAGGAAAAACGAGCAGCTTTTAAAGCGATTTTACCGAGTGTTGAAGTAATGGTGGAACTTCATACAATTCTTGATCGGATGCGATACAAACGTGGAGCTCTTAATTTTGATACGAAAGAAGCTAAAATTTTGGTCAATAAGACCGGGCGTCCAGTAGATATTGTTTTGCGCCAGCGTGGACTTGCGGAGCGTATGATTGAGTCCTTTATGCTAGTCGCCAATGAAACAGTGGCGGAGCATTTTGCTACGTTAAACCTGCCCTTTATTTATCGAATCCACGAAGAACCTAAGGCTGAAAAAGTACAGAAGTTTATTGACTATGCTTCTACTTTTGGCGTTCGGGTTTACGGAACTGCTAATTCTATGAGCCAATCTGCCCTTCAGGATATTATGAAAGCAGTCCACAGTCAGCCTTATGAGGAAGTGCTGTCTATGATGCTTTTGCGCTCCATGCAGCAGGCTCGTTACTCAGAGCACAACCGCGGTCATTATGGTTTGGCAGCCGAGTTTTATACTCACTTTACTAGTCCGATTCGCCGTTATCCAGACCTTTTGGTTCACCGTATGGTGCGCGATTATGGGCATTCTAAAGAAATAGCAGAGCATTTTGAACAAGTCATTCCAGATATTGCCAGTCAGTCTTCCAGCAGGGAACGGCGAGCTATTGAAGCAGAGCGAGAAGTAGAAGCTATGAAAAAGGCTGAGTTTATGGAAGAATTTGTGGGAGAAGAATTTGATGGTATTGTGTCAAGCGTTGTTAAATTCGGTCTTTTTGTTGAACTTACAAACACAGTTGAAGGTTTGATTCATGTAACCAACCTGCCAGAATTTTTCCACTACAATGAACGCAATCTAACTTTACAGGGTGAAAAGTCAGGTGTTGTTTTCCGTGTCGGTCAACAGATTCACATTAAGCTAGTTCGGGCTGATAAGGCTACGGGAGAGATTGACTTTGAATACCTACCTAGTGAATATGATGTAATTGAAAAGAAAAAACACTCCAAGTTCAAGCAAGACGGACGTCAACAGTCTTATCGCGGTGACGGAGAGCGAAAGAGCAAATCTTCAAAAGGAATCATTTCTAAGGATAAGAAATCAAAGAAAAATAAGAGTAAGAAACCGTTTTATAAAGAAATGGCTAAGAAAGGAAGCAAGAATGGCAAAGGGAGAAGGAAAGGTCGTCGCTCAAAATAAGAAAGCGCGTCACGACTATACGATTGTTGATACGATTGAAGCGGGCATGGTTTTAACTGGAACTGAAATTAAAAGCGTACGCACTGCACGAATTAACCTAAAAGACGGCTTTGCTCAAATCAAAAATGGAGAAGTCTGGCTCAGTAATGTCCATATAGCTCCTTATGAAGAAGGAAATATTTGGAATCAAGATCCCGAACGTAGGAGAAAATTGCTATTGCATAAAAAGCAAATCCAGAAATTAGAGCAGGAAACCAAAGGAACTGGAATGACTTTGGTTCCCCTCAAAGTTTATCTTAAGGACGGTTATGCCAAGTTACTTTTAGGATTGGCTAAAGGGAAACACGACTATGACAAGCGTGAATCCATTAAACTTCGTGAGCAAAATAGAGACATTGCTCGGACAATGAAGGCTTATAATGTGAGATAATATACAAGATGTCAAAATCGGAAGTTGTTTCCGATTTTTTAGTAGTTCGAGGTAGTTGATTGGTCAATCTTTATCAAAAACCCTTTTCTAACATGGCAAAAGCTGAGAAATTTTTTTCAGCTTTTTTATTTGTTTTACGAATAAATAGATAAAGCAAATTTTCATTCAACTTAGGAGGAAAGATGTTAGAGACAATCATTGAAAAGATGAAAGAGTATAAAATTTTGATTGGTTTAAGTTTGATTGGTTTGATAATAGCAGGATTTTTTATGATAAATGTTCAATCTAGTAGACAATCAAATGTAGCAGAGCTCGCACAGGAAACAGTTACGAGTTCGGGGGCAGAATCAGAAGAAATTTCAACTGGAACGAAGAAAAACTCACAGAAAGAAAAAGCAGAGCCTCAAACGAGTTCAAGTGAAGAATCAGAATTTTTAACCGTAGATGTCAAGGGTGCAGTCAAAAATCCAGGTATTTATCAACTGAAAAAGACTAGCCGTATCAATGATGCGATTCAAAAAGCAGGTGGTTTAACGACAGACGCTGACAGCAAGTCTATCAATTTGGCGCAGAAACTAACGGATGAAGCTGTTGTTTATGTGGCAACTATGGGTGAGAATGCGGCGAGTGTTTCAAGTAATACAGGACAATCTTCAACGTCAGGAACTAGTGAAGTCGCATCGCAAAAAGGAAATAAGGTCAATCTAAATACAGCTGATTTATCTGAGCTGCAGACCATTTCTGGTATTGGTCAAAAACGTGCGCAAGATATTTTAGATTATCGTGAGGCAAACGGGAAATTTAATTCCGTTGATGACTTGAAAAATGTATCAGGAGTAGGCGCTAAAACACTAGAAAAATTGAAAGAATATGTCACAGTGGATTAAAAAATTTCCGATTAAGCCGATTTACATTGCTTTCTTACTTGTCTGGTTATATTTTGCAATCTATCCAAGTAGCTGGTTAGGCTGGTTGGGTTTTATCTTTCTGGTAATTCGTCTTTTTCGCTTTTATTCACCGAAAGAATGTTTCATGACCTTCATGATCCTCTCTTGTTTTGCTAGTTTTTTCTTTATTCGTAGGGAAATAGCAGAGCAGCAAACAAAAGCAGAACCTTCTCCCATAAAACAAGTGGCAGTTCTACCTGACACGATTAAGGTAAATGGAGATTCGCTTTCTTTTCGTGGTAAAGCTAATAGGCAGACTTATCAAGTTTACCACAAATTGAAATCAAAGGAAGAGCAGTTGGCTTTTCAAAATCTCTCTAGTTTGGTTGCGTTGACCGTTGAAGGAGATTTTGAAATTCCTGAGAAGAAGCGTAATTTTGCTGGTTTTGATTACCAATCTTATTTAAAAACGCAAGGGATTTATCGAATTTTAAAAGTAGATACCATTTTATCGAGCCAAGATAGAATCAGCTTGCACCCTTTGGAGTGGCTCTCTAGCTGGCGAAGAAAGGCACTGGTATTTATCAAGAACCATTTTCCAAATCCGATGAGTAATTATATGACGGGGCTCTTATTTGGCGCCTTGGATACAGACTTTGACGAAATGAGCAATCTTTATTCTAGCTTGGGAATTATTCATTTATTTGCGCTGTCTGGCATGCAAGTTGGCTTTTTTATGGAGGGATTTCGCAAGTTACTGTTAAGGCTGGGGTTCACACAAGAAATGGTTCGTAAATGCCAATATCCATTTTCTTTCTTTTATGCGGGAATGACTGGATTTTCAGTATCCGTTGTACGGAGCTTAGTTCAGAAATTATTATCGCAACATGGTATCACTAAGTTAGATAATTTTGCTTTAACGATGATGATATTGTCCTTGATTATGCCGTCCTTTCTTTTGTCGGCAGGAGGAGTTCTCTCCTGTGTCTATGCTTTTGTCATTAGTGTGATAGATTTTGAAGGTCTGGCTTCTTGGCGAAAAGTTGTTGTAGAGAGTAGCGTTATTTCACTTGGTATTTTACCGATTCTAATCTTTTACTTTGGCGAATTTCAACCTTGGTCTATTTTGTTGACATTTGTTTTTTCACTGATTTTTGATGCAATGATGTTGCCAGGCTTGACGTTAATTTTTCTTTTTTCGCCTTTGATAAAGTTGACTCAATTCAATTTTCTATTTGAAGGTTTAGAAAATAGTATTCGTTGGATAGCAAGTGTCTTTGGTAAACCAATCGTTTTTGGGCAGCCCAGTCCGCTTTTGCTGATTGTTATGCTGCTTGTACTGGCTATTTTGTATGATGTTAGAAAAAATAAAAAATGGGTAATATTTCTTAGTCTGTTTCTTTCATTACTCTTTTTCATAAATAAATTTCCTTTGCAAAACGAGATCACAATGGTGGATGTCGGGCAAGGAGATAGTATTTTTCTGAGAGACTGGAAAGGAAAAAATGTATTGATTGATGTTGGCGGACGTGAGGAAATTAGAACAAAAGAAGCTTGGCAAAAACGAGCAATTAGCTCAAATGCAGAAAAAACTTTGATTCCTTATCTAAAAAGTCGTGGTGTAGATACGATTGATACTTTAGTCTTAACAAATCCTAATCCAGATTATGCAGGAGATGTATTAGGAGTTGCTAAAAAGTTTGCAATAAAAAAAATTTATATTTCCAGAAGTAGTCTAAGCAATGCAGATTTTCTAGAGAAATTAAGGAAACTAAACACATTCATTCATGTTGTAAAACAAGGCGACAAACTTCCTATTTTTGATCATCATTTGCAAGTTCTTTCGGGTGTTAGCAAGAACGACCATTCGATCGTTTTATATGGTCAGTTTTTCCGTACAAGATTTTTATTTGCAAGCGACTTGAAAGAAGAGGGCGAAGCAAAGTTAATGCAGCATTATCCAAAGTTGAAAACAGATGTTTTGAAAGTCGGACAGCATGAAGCCAAGGACTCATCAAGTTCAAAATTTTTGCAACAAATAGAACCAACGGTTGCGCTCATTTCTGTTGAGAAAAATAATCAATCTAAGCAACCTAGTCAAGATACAATAGAGCGATTTGCACAATTGCCTGCTAAAGTCTATCGGACAGATGAACAAGGGGCAGTTAAATTTTCAGGGTGGACAAACTGGCGATTAGAGATGGTCAAGTAATTGTTCTCTAAAAATTAATTTCCGTTGATTTATTAGGAAAAGTATGATATTTCTATTAGAAATTAAAATGTTAGGAGATTTATGATGTTTACAGCTTATAAAAAGTTTTGGACTCACTATGCTGATTTTGAAGGAAAATCAACTAGATCTGACTATTGGTGGTCTGTTTTGTACAATGTTTTGATTACACTTCCATTTGGTATTATGGCTTTTGGGTCAATTTTGGTTGCAATCTTCAATGTTGTACAACAAGCGACTTATTATGATTATGAAGGAGGATTTGATTTAAGTATTTTTATAAGTAGTTTAGGTTTCGTATTTTTTATCATCATTTTATTGAGTATTTTTGGGATAGCAACTTTAGTCCCAAATTTGGCGATTATTGTGCATCATTTGCGTGATGCTGGCTATCATTGGGCATTCATCTTTTTATATGTAGCTCCTGCGTTTTTGATGTGGGTTCCATTTTTAAATATCTTGGGTGCTTTAGCTATGTTACCATGTTCTATCGCTCTAATTGTCCTACTTTGTAAGCCAACTAAAGTACAACCTATGGTTTACCAAGGACAACTTACGACACAACAAGCACAATCTCAGCAACAACCTGTTCAAACACAACAATTTACTCAACCACAAGAATAAGCAGTTGAACCTGCAACAACACCAACTCAACCTCAACAAGAATCTGTGATTACCACTGAAACTCCAGAACAAGTTGTTCAATCAGATGAGAAAGAGTTGGACTCAGCTATCTCTGAAGATAACTAAACTAGAAATGCTCCAATAATGCATTGGGGTGTTTTTAGAAATGACGATTTTTTTAATATCATTTTTAGGAATTTATTCCTGAATAAGCCAATCTTATATCTCATTTACCCCATTAGAAAAATGACCTATTTAAGCCAATTTTTAGTCTTTATTTGGATCGTTGTGATAATCAATAATAAGGCAAAGGATAGCAATCGCAAAAATAAATAATCCAAATCCGATAATAGTCTTTATTATGATATTTGAAAAGTAAAATAAAGCAATAACCAAAAGTAAAAATACAATAAACCAAGACCACATAAAATTGCTCCCTTCTCAATTTATTATAACATAAAGGAATATTCTGAATAATTGTAATCCTTGATTTTATTCGATTGTTTAGATAGAAAAGCATAGTTTGATTTCATAGGATTTTGTCAAAAGGGATGTCTCTACATAAAAAGTCGGCTAAATGAAGGAAAATTTGGTATGATAAAAGTAATCATGTAGCTAGGAGAAGGACTATGGAAAATAAGATACGCTATAATTGGGCAACTTTAGGTACGGGTGTGATTGCTAATGAATTGGCACAGGCCTTGCAGCAGTTAGGCGGGAAGCTCTATTCTGTTGCTAATCGAACACATCAAAAAGGCTTGGAGTTTGCACAAAAATATGGTATTGAAAAAGTTTATGATCAGATTGATGACGTATTTAAGGACGAAAATGTGGATATTATCTATATTTCCACACCACATAATACGCATATTGATTTTTTGCGAAAAGCATTAAAGAACGGGAAACACGTTTTATGTGAGAAGTCCATTACGTTAAATTCAGAAGAATTGGAAGAAGCAGTTTTATTAGCCGAGCAAGAACATGTCGTTTTGGCAGAAGCGATGACGATTTACCATATGCCAATCTATCGACAATTGAACAACATCATTTCCAGTGGTCAATTGGGTGATTTAAAAATGATTCAAATGAACTTTGGCAGTTACAAAGAATATGATATGACCAATCGTTTCTTTAATCGTCATCTTGCAGGCGGTGCACTGTTAGATATTGGTGTGTATGCCTTGTCATTTGTTCGGTGGTTTATGACATCTAGCCCTCATCAAGTCCTTTCGCAAGTGAAATTTGCACCAACGGGTGTCGATGAGCAAGCAGGGATTCTTCTGACGAATGCCGAAGGAGAAATGGCGACTTTGACCTTGAGCCTCCATGCTAAACAGCCCAAGCGTGGAACAATTGCTTATGATAAGGGCTACATTGAAATGTATGAATATCCTAGAGGGCAAAAGGCGGTCATTACTTATACTGAAGATGGGCATCAAGAAGTCATTGAAGCTGGAAAGACGAGCGAAGCTTTAATGTATGAGGTTCTTGATATGGAAGCGGCAGTAGCTGGCGACAAAAATGAGATTCATTTGGATTACAGCCGTGATGTCATGAAAATGATGACGGATTTGCGAAAAGAATGGGGAATGACCTATCCTGAGGAAGAAAAGTAATCGAGTATGAAAGAGGAGAAACAATGGAACACTCAGCTTGGCATAGTTTTATTAAGCAACAATTGCCTGACGGCTATTTTAGTAAAATCAATTATTTTTTAAATCAAGTTTATTCATCAGGCACAATCTATCCACCGCGTGAAAAAGTTTTTAATGCGATTCAAACAACAGATTTGGCAGATGTAAAAGTGGTGATTCTGGGACAGGATCCTTATCATGGTCCGCAGCAAGCGCAGGGGCTGAGCTTTTCAGTACCAGATGATATTCCAGCACCGCCTTCTCTTCAAAATATTTTGAAAGAATTGGCAGATGACGTTGGAATGAAAGAATCTCACGATTTGACATCTTGGGCACTTCAAGGAGTGCTACTGCTGAACGCCAGTTTGACCGTTCCTGCTGGGCAAGCAAATGGACATGCCGGTCAAATCTGGGAACCGTTTACGGATGCTGTGATTAAGGTTGTCAATGAAAAAGATACACCTGTTGTTTTTATTCTCTGGGGCTCTTATGCACGCAAGAAAAAAGCCTTGATCACCAATCCTAAACATCTCATTTTAGAATCTCCTCATCCGAGTCCTCTTTCAGCTCATCGAGGTTTTTTTGGAAGCAAACCATTTTCTAAAACAAATACCTTTCTGACATCTCAAGGAATGGACCCGATAAATTGGTTGTTATAAGTGGTTTGATATATTTTAGCTGTTGAAAGGAGAAAAATGGTTAAATTAGCAACAATTTGCTATGTGGACAATGGAAAAGAATTTCTGTTGTTGCATCGAAATAAAAAGCCTAATGATGTTCATGCTGGCAAATGGATTGGTGTTGGCGGAAAATTAGAGAAAGGTGAAACACCGCAGGAATGTGCGGTGCGAGAAATCTTGGAAGAAACGGGTTTGCGAGTCAATAAGCCCGTATTAAAAGGTATTATCACGTTTCCAGATTTTACACCTGATAATGACTGGTACACGTACGTATTTAAAGTGACAGAATTTGAGGGAGACTTGATTGACTGCGATGAAGGTACTTTGGAATGGGTTTCCTATGAAGAAATTTTGTCCAAACCGACTTGGGAGGGAGATCATACGTTTCTATCTTGGATTTTAGAAGATAAACCATTCTTCTCGGCTAAATTTTCTTACAAAGGAGAGAAGTTGGTGGAGAGTCATGTTGATTATTATGGAGAATAAGGAGAAAAGTACATGTTGTTAATTAAAAATGGTCGTGTCATGAACCCTAAGTCTGGTTTAGATCAGATTTGCGATGTTTTGGTTAAGGATAAAAAAATTCTTAAAATTGGTCAGGATTTGAAAGCAGAAAACGCTCAGGTGATTGATGCGACTGGATTGGTGGTGGCGCCAGGGCTGATTGATATTCATGTTCATTTTCGTGAACCTGGTCAGACGCATAAAGAAGATATTCATACAGGTGCTTTAGCAGCGGTAGCGGGTGGATTTACAACGGTTGTGATGATGGCAAATACCACTCCAACGATTTCAACAGTAGAGACACTAAAGGAAGTATTAGCATCTGCCAATCGTGAAAATATTCATATTAAGTCTGTTGCAACTATTACAAAGAATTTTGATGGACAGCATTTGACAGATTTCAAAGCGCTTTTAGCAGCGGGAGCTATTGGTTTTTCAGATGACGGGATTCCATTAAAAAGTACAAAAATAGTACGCGAAGCTTTGGAAGAAGCTGACAAAAATGGTACATTTATCTGCCTTCACGAAGAGGACCCAGAACTCAATGGTATCCTTGGGTTTAATGAGCAGATTGCCAAAGAACATTTTGGATTTTGTGGTGCGACTGGGGCCGCTGAATATAGTATGATTGCGCGTGACGTGATGATTGCTCATGCAACCAATACTCATATTCATATCCAGCATTTATCAAAAGCAGAAAGTGTGAAAGTCGTGGAATTCGCTCAGCGATTGGGCACTCACGTAACAGCAGAAGCAGCGCCCCAGCATTTTTCTAAGACAGAAGAGCTATTGTTGTTAAAAGGTAGCAATGCTAAAATGAACCCGCCACTTCGTTTGGAATCAGATCGTTTAGCTGTCATTGAAGGGCTTAAGTCTGGAGTTATTTCAGTCATTGCGACAGACCATGCACCTCATCACTCTGATGAAAAGAATGCAAAAGACATCACCAAAGCACCGTCTGGTATGACAGGTCTAGAAACGTCACTTTCGCTTGGTTTGACTTATTTGGTGGAAGCAGGTCATTTGACACTCATGCAGTTGCTGGAAAAAATGACAATTAACCCAGCGCAACTCTATAATTTTGAAGCGGGCTACCTTGCTGAGAATGGACCAGCAGATCTCACGATTTTCGATACAAATGCTGAACGCATGATAACAGAAGATTTTGCCTCAAAAGCAGCTAATTCACCATTTATCGGTGAAAAATTAAAAGGTGTTGTTCACTATACGATTTGTGATGGACAAATTGTTTATGGAGGCAAATCATCATAACAAGCATAAGGTTGGAAGTGTTTTTCAACTTTATTGTATTTTAAATTTCTTATAATTTTTAGAATATTTTCTGTTTATTAGGATAAAAAATGATACAATAGAGAAGTTAAATAGTCCCGAAAAGGTAGTCAAAGGTTAAATATTAACCATAGAGACTAGTGCTTTGTAACTTTTTAACGTAAGTCTGTTTACAGATTTTCAAGTAACTTCCTAGCAATAATAGAATTTTTAGGAGGGAATATTTCATTAAAAGGGGGACATGAATATGTCAGAACGTAAACTTTTCACGTCTGAATCTGTATCTGAAGGACATCCAGATAAGATTGCAGATCAAATTTCAGATGCTATTTTAGATGCTATCTTGGAGCAGGATCCAGAAGCTCATGTGGCTGCTGAGACAGCTGTCTATACAGGCTCTGTCCATGTTTTTGGGGAAATATCCACAAATGCTTATGTGGATATTAACCGCATAGTTCGCGATACAATTGCAGAGATTGGTTATACAAAAGCTGAATATGGTTTTTCAGCAGAAACGGTGGGGGTGCATCCGTCGCTTGTTGAGCAATCACCAGATATCGCTCAAGGGGTGAATGAAGCCCTTGAAATTCGTGGAAATGCTGAACAAGATCCGCTTGATTTGATTGGTGCCGGTGATCAGGGGCTGATGTTTGGTTTTGCTGTAGATGAAACACCTGAACTAATGCCGTTGCCTATTTCTCTCAGTCACAAATTAGTCCGTCGTTTAGCAGAGCTTCGCAAGTCTGGAGAAATTTCCTATCTTCGTCCGGATGCAAAATCTCAAGTAACGGTTGAATACGATGAAAATGACCAACCAGTGCGCGTGGATGCTGTCGTTATTTCTACACAACATGACCCAGAAGTAAGCAATGAGCAGATTCATCAAGATGTGATTGAAAAGGTCATTAAAGAAGTAGTTCCAGCAGAGTATTTGGATGAAAAAAGTAAGTTTTTCATCAATCCAACCGGCCGCTTTGTTATTGGCGGACCTCAAGGAGATTCTGGTTTAACTGGACGTAAGATTATCGTTGATACATACGGCGGTTATGCACGCCATGGAGGTGGGGCTTTCTCAGGAAAAGATGCCACAAAAGTCGATCGCTCTGCTTCTTATGCAGCGCGTTATATTGCTAAAAATATTGTTGCAGCAGGATTAGCTAAGAAAGTAGAAGTTCAGCTAGCCTATGCTATCGGAGTTGCACATCCAGTATCAGTCCGCATTGATACTTTTGGTACAGGTGCAGTTTCAGAAAGCAAGCTTCAAGAAGCAGTTCGACAAATTTTTGATCTTCGTCCAGCGGGTATTATTCAAATGCTTGATTTGAAACGACCAATTTACCGTCAGACTGCTGCCTATGGGCACATGGGACGTACGGATATTGACCTGCCGTGGGAAAAACTTGATAAAGTAGATGCTTTAAAAGCAGTTGTTGCAAAATAAAGAAGAAGTTAGGATACAAGTCTCTTGTTTATAAATTTTTTATGTGGCATTTTACAATCAGCCGCAGTTGCAATCTGACTTAAAACGTATTTATTTGTGCCGATTATATTAGTGTTATCTGCAAACTCCAGCAGTTCCCTAGATTGTCGGATCTAGTTATCATTTTGAGGAGCGGGACAAAATTGATTTTTGTCCCGCTCCCTTTTTAGAATGACACAAAAGTAAAATAGTTCTGTAATCGTTATATAACAAGAATGACAAGTTAAAAGAGATTTCTTTAAAAGGATAGGATTTTCACAGAAACTGTGTTATAATAAAGTGCAGTATATTTGATTATAAATTCCTTGAAAGAGCTAAAAATGAAAAAAATTGTAATTAATGGTGGTCGCCCCTTAAAGGGAGAGGTGACTATTAGTGGTGCCAAAAATAGTGTAGTCGCTTTAATTCCGGCGACAATTTTATCTGATGAAATCGTGACATTGGATTGTGTGCCAGATATTTCCGATGTTGTCAGTTTGATTGACATCATGGAAGCTATGGGAGCAACCGTTGAGCGTCAAGACGATACGCTGAAAATTGATCCTCGCGGGATAAAAAATATGCCCATGCCTTATGGTAAAATCAATAGTTTGCGTGCTTCTTATTACTTTTATGGTAGCTTGCTGGGTCGCTATGGCGAAGCAACAGTTGGTTTGCCTGGTGGCTGTGATTTAGGTCCGCGCCCTATTGATTTGCATTTGAAAGCATTTGAAGCCATGGGAGCTACCATGGCTTACGAGGGGAATTCCATGAACCTTTCGACAAGAGGCAAGCGGCTTCACGGAGCTAGTATTTATATGGATACAGTTAGTGTTGGGGCGACCATTAACACCATGCTTGCGGCAGTAAAAGCAAAAGGGCGCACCGTTATTGAAAATGCAGCTCGTGAGCCTGAAATCATTGATGTAGCGACACTTTTGAATAATATGGGAGCACACATTCGAGGAGCTGGTACGGATATTATTGTCATTGAAGGTGTTAACAAACTTCATGGTACTCGTCATCAAGTCATTCCAGATCGAATTGAAGCAGGAACTTATATCTCAATGGCTGCTGCAATTGGTGAAGGTGTGCAAATCAACAATGTCCTTTATGAACACTTAGAAGGCTTTATTGCGAAATTAGAAGAAATGGGAGTTCGCATGACTGTTTCTGAAGATAGTGTGTATGTCGAAAAGCAACATGATTTGAAAGCAATTAATATTAAGACGGCTCCTTATCCAGGCTTTGCTACAGACTTGCAACAGCCTATTACGCCACTTTTGTTAACTGCTAAAGGACGTGGCTTAATTATTGATACGATTTATGAAAAGCGAGTAAATCATGTCCCTGAGTTAGTAAAAATGGCAGGAAAGATTTCAACGAGTGCCAATCATATTGCTTATGAAGGCCCTAATCAATTGCAAGGTGCAGCGGTCAAAGCAACTGATTTGCGGGCAGGAGCAGCACTTGTAATTGCAGGCTTGCTAGCTCATGGAAAAACCGAAATTACAAATGTAGAATTTATTTTACGAGGTTATTCAAATATTATTGAAAAGTTGACGAGTTTAGGAGCAGACATTCAACTTGTCGAAGAATAGATTCGAAACAGCGTTGACATGATGAGGTGAAATAGCCCAGTTGGCGTACCAACTGGGTCTTATCTTTAGAGGTAAGATATGAATTTGTGGACAAAATTGGCGGAATTCGCCTTTATAGAAACAGAACATTTAGTATTACGTCCATTTTCCTTTATGGATAGTGAAGATTTTTATAAAATTGCCTCCAATCCTGAAAATCTACGCTTCATTTTTCCTGTGCAGGCTAATTTACAAGAAAGCCAACATGTATTGGCTAATTATTTTATGAAACATCCTCTTGGAATTTGGGCGATTTGTGATAAAGCTTCTGAGAAAATGATCGGATCTATCAAATTTGAAAAGATAGACGAAATCAAGGGCGAAGCAGAGCTTGGTTATTTTCTTCGGCATGATTATTGGGGACATGGTCTGATGACTGAGTGCGTCAAAAATATTGTTTATTTGGCATTTACACAGTTTGATTTGAAGCGACTTTATATTATAACTCATCTGGAAAACAAAGCCAGCCAAATAGTTGCCGAGAAGACAGGATTTTCTTGTAGGCGGCAGTTCAAGGGGAGCGACCGTTATACACGTAAAATGCGGGATTATTTAGAGTTTTGCTATGAAAAAGGAGACTTTCATGAGTAAACATCAAGAAATTATCGCTTATTTGGAAGAATTACCAGTAGGAAAGCGTGTTAGTGTACGCAGTATTTCCAATTATTTAGGAGTAAGCGAGGGGACTGCTTATCGTGCGATTAAAGAAGCTGAAAATCGTGGATTGGTAGAAACACGTCCTCGTAGCGGCACGATTCGCGTAAAATCTCCCAAAGTAGAGCTGGAGCACTTAACATTTAAAGAAATTGCTGAAATTACGAGATCAGAAGTCTTAGCTGGTCAAGACGGACTTGAAAAGGAATTCAGTAAATTCTCAATCGGGGCAATGACCGAGAAGAATCTTTTGCGTTACTTAACGGAAGGAGGTCTCTTGATTATTGGAGACCGCACCCGTATTCAGTTATTGGCTTTGAAGCATGAAAATGCTGTTTTAGTGACAGGTGGCTTAGAAGTGAGTCCTGATGTTTTAAAATTAGCGAATCGCTTAAGCATTCCTGTTCTAAGATCACAACATGATACCTTTACAGTTGCGACAATCATCAATCGTGCATTGTCTAATATGCAGATTAAAACAGATATTTTAACAGTGGAGCAAGTGTATCGGGGGAGTCATGAATATGGATTCTTGAAAGATACTGATACCGTTCGTGATTTTATGGATTTGGTCCGGAAAAATCGCAACAGTCGTTTTCCTGTCGTTAATCAGCACCATATGGTAGTTGGCGTGGTGACCATGCGTGATACTGGTGACAAGTCTCCTCACACGATTTTAGATAAAGTCATGACAAAAAATATCTATGCCGTCACTTTAAACACCAGTATTGCCAATGTTAGCCAGCGTATGATTACAGAAGACTTTGAAATGGTACCAGTCATTCGGAGCAATCAAACTCTTCTTGGAGTCATTACGCGTCGTGATGTCATGGAAAAAATGAGTCGCGACCAAGTCTCCAGCCTGCCCACTTTCAGCGATCAAGTCTCTCAAAAACTGCGTCACATTAATGATGAATTTACTTTTGTTGTAGAACCCTTTATGTTAGAAAATAACGGTGTCTTATCTAATGGTATTTTGACAGAAATTTTAACGACAGCAACGCATCAGTATGTGACCTCTGGCAAGAAGAATATTGTCATTGAGCAAATGACAATTTATTTCTTGCAAGCTGTTCAGATTGATGAAAGTTTGACACTTCGACCAAGAATTGTCCGACAAACAAGGCACTCTGCTATTTTGGATTACGATATTTACCTCAAACTTCAACTGGTTGCAAAAGTAACAATTACAGTAAAAATAAATTAATACCTCAGATATTAAGGAGAAAGAATGATAACTTTAAAATCACAACGTGAAATTGATTTAATGGAAAAAAGCGGTGCATTTCTCGCCAGTATTCATATTGGTTTAAGGGATTTGATTAAGCCAGGTATTGACATGTGGGAAATTGAAGAATACGTCCGCAGACGTTGTAAGGAAGATAATGCTCTTCCGCTTCAAATTGGTGTAGAAGGGAGCATCATGGACTACCCTTATGCCACTTGCTGCTCATTGAATGACGAAGTGGCACATGCTTTTCCACGCCACCAAAAATTGGTTGAGGGCGACTTAATTAAAGTCGATATGGTTGTTGGCTTGGTTGATAAAGCTGAGTTAGATGTTTCTAAACTCGATTTCAATAATGTGGAACAAATGAAATACTATACGGAAAATTTCCGTGGAGGTGTGGCGGATTCTTGCTGGGCTTATGCAGTTGGTCAAGTGAGTGAAGAAGTACAACAATTGATGGAGGTTACAAAAGAATGCCTTTATCGTGGAATTGAAGCTGCTCAAGTTGGCAATAGGATTGGTGACATTGGTGCAGCGATTCAAGAATATGCGGAAAGTCATGGTTATGGTGTTGTTCGTGACTTAGTAGGACATGGTGTTGGACCAACTATGCACGAAGAGCCAATGGTGCCTCATTACGGACGTGCTGGACGCGGATTACGTCTTCGTGAAGGCATGGTCTTGACAATTGAGCCGATGATTTCAACAGGTACTTGGGAGATTGACACAGATTTTGAGACGGGGTGGGCTCATAAAACGCTGGACGGTGGACTTTCTTGTCAATACGAACATCAATTTGTGATTACCAAAAATGGACCTGTTATCTTAACTAGCCAAGGAGAAGAAGGAACTTATTAAAAATAAGAATAGAAAGGGGCTTTTTGCTCAGTATTCTAGTAGGAGACGAGATGAAAAAGTTTGTTTCTAAGATTGGACAGAATCCGTTTTTACAATCCTTTTTTAAATTTTATCAAGCATCAGAGATTGATTTAACAAGCATTGCGGTGGCATATTATTTGCTGATTTCGATTTTTCCGTTGTTATTGATTGTTGTGAATATATTGCCTTATTTTCAAATTCCGATAGCAGAATTTTTGGAAGCAATGGAAGATGTTCTGCCTGAATCGCTGTATGAAGTCGTTGCAAAGGTTACCCGAAATTTGATAACTCAGCCTTCTTCTGGCTTATTGAGTTTTTCTATCCTTTCGGCTCTATGGGCATTTTCACAATCAATGTCATTTTTGCAAAAAGCATTTAATAAAGCTTATGGTGTTGCAAAAGATAGAGGTCTGATATCACATAGATTATTTAGTTTAGTCATTAGCTTGGGGTTGCAATTTCTCTTTGCCTTGTCTCTTTTACTGACAATGTTTGGGAGAATGTCGCTTCGCTTGCTTCATAGCTTTTGGGAGTTTGATGATCAACTATATGCCAGTTTGCAAAGAATGACCCAGCCGACTATTTACACCTTGCTGTTTCTTTCTTTACTGATGCTTTATTACTTTTTACCCAATGTAAAAATCAGGAAAATCCGCTATGTTCTGCCAGGAACGATTTTTGTAGTTTTTACGATTGGGGTATTGTTAAATTTATTTTCCGTTTATTTGGACACTTATGTAAATCACTTAATGGATGTCCGATTTTTTAGTTCCATTTTTGTTGTCTTCGTCATGATTTGGTTTACCCTCATTGCCCAAATTATGATTATTGGGGCAATCTTAAATGCAAGTTATCAAGGTTGTCACGAAAAAGAATTTGAAACGAGGCACAAACAACTGACAACGAGACTTATAAAAAATAAAGAGAAGTTTAAATGAAACTTCTTTTTTGCAGTTATTTTATTGCATTTGCAATAAAATGTGGTATAATATTGCTCAAGGAGGCAATATGACGATTTTGCGAGAGATTGGTATCATCGCCCGAGCGTTGGATTCAATGGCGAATATTGAATTTCGCCATGTTGATTTGGCCAAAGGGCAGTATCTTTATTTGGTTCGTATCGTAGAAAATCCCGGTATTATTCAAGAAGAGCTTTCAGATTTGCTGAAAGTTGATCGTTCAACTGTTGCTCGCTCCGTCAAAAAATTAGAGAGTAAAGGTTTGATTGAAAGAAGAAGTGTAGCTGGAAATTTAAAAAATAAAGAGCTTTTTGCGACAGATACAGGAAAAAAACTTTATCCGTTTATCTTATCAGAGCACACTTATTCTGAGCAGCAGGCTTTGACAGGATTTCCCAAAGAAGACGCTCAATTGTTAGAAGACATGTTAGTAAAGGTGCGACAGAATATTACTGATGATTGGGAATTGGTTAAAAAAGGTCAAAAAAGAAATTATTGAGAGGTGTAAAATGAAAGTCACAGTTGAAAACGAATTTTGGGAATTATTCCCTCAAGCACAAATTAGCATTATGGTTGTTAAAGGCTTGGATAATAGCGTTGACGAAAGCAAAGACCCTTATTTTAAATCTTTGTTGGACAAGGGAAGCAAGCGAGCAGAAGATTTTATCGTAGATGAAACCTTTACGCAAAATGACGTGATTCAAGAATGGCGCGGTGCTTTCAGTAAGTTTAAAACTAAAAAAGGTGCGCGTTCTTCTATTGAAGCTCTTTTAAAAAGGGTAAGTCAAGGTCGTGAGTTCAATCCAATCAATCCATTGGTGGATATTTATAATAGTGTATCACTTTCCTATGCTGTTCCTTGTGGTGGTGAAGATATTGCTAAGATTCAAGGAGGCTTGCATCTTGGAAAAGCGCAAGGAGGCGAACCTTTCTTTCCACTTGGTGCAGAGACAGACGCACCAGCTCTTCCAGAGGAAATTATTTATTATGATGATGAAGGAGCTGTTTGTCGTTGTTTTAACTGGAGGGAAGCGCAACGGACAATGCTGACTGAAGGCACAAAGGATGCAGTATTAGTCATCGAAGCAATCAATGAAGACCAAGCTAAACGCGCGCAAGCAGCTATGCAGGAATTGCAAAGTTTAGTTGAAGATTATTTTGGAGTCAAAGGAGAAATCACTCATCTAACAATTGACAATCCAAGTGTAGATATTTAAGAAAAAAGAGCCTCAAAGCTCTTTTAGATTGCAGAGAAACCACCATTTGAGGTAGGTTTGTCTTTTTAATTAGTTGATTTATTTTTAAATACAAAGACTTTACTAAAAACATAATTGAGCACAATAATAACGATTTGAGCAAATAAAGTTTCAATGGTATTAACCGCTTTGATATCATTGTGGACAAATTGACCAATAATGCTAGGAAATGTTGTAACAAAAATGAATGTGAGCCCCATGTCCAGCAGAAAAGTGGAAAGTCGCGCAAGAGCAAATTTGACAAAACGAGCGCCCCAGCCCCTTCTTTGTTGCTTAAAAACAATTGTGTCATTTGTCGCAAAAGAAAAAAGAATTCCAGCAATATTACCTATCGCTGTAGAAAGCAATTCATTACTCGTGAAAGCATAACAAAGCATACGTGTAAGAACTGCAACAACAGTTGTAGCAACACCAAAAAATAAATAAGATAAAATTTCGTTGTCAAAAAAGTGTTTAACATATTTTTTCATAGATTTAGTCTATCATATTTGCAAAAAATGTGCTATACTTGAAAGGCTGTATTCGTTTTGTCAATACAGCCCTTGGCGCTTAGTTCCCTTTCGTCAAGCATATTACACGCGGTTTAGCCGCTAAAGGAGAAAACATGGAAAAAATTACTGTTCGTGATATGGCTCAGATTGCTCTTGTTGCTGCGATTTATGTCGCACTAACAATGACACCGCCCTTGAATGCTATTAGCTATGGTGCCTACCAATTTCGGATTTCTGAAATGATGAACTTTATGGCTTTTTATAAACCAAAGTACATCATCGGAGTCACGTTGGGGTGTATGATTGCAAATTTATTTAGTTTTGGAATCATCGATGTCTTTGTCGGTGGTGGCTCAACTTTGGTCTTTTTGATCTTAGGTGTGTATTTCTTTAGAAAATACATGCATGAATACTTGTTTAATGGACTGATCAATAAAGCTTTCTTTTATTTTGCGATTTTCTTTTCACTTTCTATGGTTACCATTGCAGCTGAATTGTATCTTGTCGCTAAAGCACCGTTCTTTTTGACTTGGTTTACGACAGCAGTAGGTGAGTTTGCTTCACTCATCATTGGTGGAATTTTAATGGACAAGCTAAATAAGCGGATTGATTTAGGAAAATAATTTTTGTTAATATTAGATTCAATAAAAAATATGCCCAAAAATTCTTCGGCATATTTTTGTTTATCTAGAAATTAAAAAATATAAGACCATATCGTTTTATGATTTTTGTAAAAACAATGAATTTTCTAGCTAAGTTTATTTTGCACCTAATAATTGTTCTTTACAATGGACGAGTTCGGTTATAAGGGCACAGTATGGCGTGTCTACACCATATTGTTGTCCCTTTCGTGCAATAGCTCCGTTGATATAATCAATTTCTGTCAAACGATTGTACTCGTTCAAATCTTGATACATTGACGGATAATGTAAGCCAATTGTATCGCGATTATAACAATTCTTTTCAATGTAGTCCACGGTTTCTGTGACATTCAAGTCTACATTTTCGTGTTTTGCAACTTCTGCAAACTCGCTAACAATTTTCACAACAATATTATGTGCAGGAGTAGTGTCTCCAAAGTCTGCCATATTAGCAAGCAAAAGGGTACACAGACTATTCATCGTTCCGTTGACACAAGCTTTTTTATAAATGGCATATAAGATATTTTCTGTGTATTGCGCATTTAATCCGGCAGAATTCAAGGTTTCAATGACTTTATAAGCTGCTTGTTCGGCTTTTGGATCTGCGACTAAATTCTTCAAAGCGATTGAGCCGTTTCCGAATAATTTTGCACGTTCAGGTTCTTCCATACCAGCAGTCCACATGGTATTTCCAATCATAATTTGATTTCTTGGGACATATTTTTCAATGACTTCTTCGTGACCAATCCCATTTAATAGACAGAGAACAGCAGTATTATCATGTATCAAAGGTTGAATATCTGCTAACATCGCTTCTAGCTGCATGGCTTTTGTAAACAGAATAATTAAGTCATTAGATAAGGTTGGATCTACTTCACTTTGCAAATAGATGGGCAACTTGGCAACAACTTCTTCGCCGTTTAAGTTAGCTTGTAAGCCATCTTTTTGGATAGCTGTGACATGTTCTTTCCAACCATCTACTAAAGTCACTTTATGCCCTGCTCGATGCAACATCAGAGCAAAGCGGCTACCCATGGCACCGACACCTGCAATTGTAATATTCATACTAACAATTCTCCTAGCTTTTTATTTATAGTATATTTTACTTCTTTTATGTATTTTAATCAATTAAATTTTGGAAATTTATCATATTTGATGTGACGATGATTATTTTTCTGCTATTTTACATTTTTGTCTAATTTTTTGTAAAGAATATAGGTAAGAATGCTGTAGAAACACATGAATTATGATAAAATAGAAATATGAAAGACAGAATGTTAGAACTGGTGAAGTTGCTCAATCAGTATGCTCATGAATATTATACGACTGATAATCCAAGCGTATCGGACAGTGAATATGATAAGCTGTATCATGAATTATTAGATTTAGAAAAGCAGTATCCAGAGTTCGTTCAGCCTGATAGCCCAACTCATCGTGTGGGAGGTAAGGTTTTAGAAGGTTTTGAAAAATACCAACACCAGTATCCGCTCTATAGTTTGCAGGATGCTTTTTCACGTGAAGAGTTAGATGTATTTGATGCACGGATTCGGAAAGATTTTCCAGATGTTAGCTATCTATGTGAACTAAAAATTGACGGCCTCTCTGTTTCTCTCATGTATGAAAAGGGGATTTTAGTTGCAGGAGCGACTCGCGGAGACGGTTCTGTTGGTGAAAATATCACAGAAAATCTGAAAAGAGTGAAAGATATTCCTTTAAAGTTGCCAAGCGAAGTTGATATGACTGTCCGTGGTGAATGTTATATGCCACGTAGCTCTTTTGATGCGGTGAATCAGCTACGTCAGGAAAACGGAGAACCAGAATTTGCTAATCCGAGAAATGCAGCGGCAGGAACATTGCGTCAGTTGGATACGGCGATTGTTGCCAAGCGAAATCTTGCAACCTTTCTCTATCAAGAGGCCAGTCCGACAAGTGCGACGAGCCAAGAAGCTGTTTTAAATCAGTTATCTAAAAATGGATTCAGTGTGAATGAGTGGCATATTTTGGCACATTCGATGGATGAAGTGTGGCGGTTTATTGGACAAATCGCTCAAGAACGCGACCAGTTACCGTATGATATTGACGGTGTTGTAATCAAGGTAAATGATTTGGCGGTACAAGAAGAGCTTGGTTTTACCGTAAAAGCACCTAAATGGGCGATTGCTTACAAATTTCCAGCCGAGGAAAAAGAAGCGCAGCTTTTATCAGTTGACTGGACGGTTGGGCGGACTGGAGTTGTTACGCCGACCGCCAACTTGACGCCTGTGCAATTAGCAGGGACAACGGTCAGCCGAGCCACTTTGCACAATGTAGATTACATTGCTGAAAAAGATATTCGCAAAGACGATACAGTTATCGTTTATAAGGCGGGCGACATTATTCCGGCTGTTTTGCGAGTGGTTGAAAGCAAGCGCCAATCAAAAGAGAAATTGGAGATTCCAAAGAATTGTCCAAGTTGCAACAGCGAGTTGATTCACTTTGAAGATGAGGTTGCTTTGCGCTGTATCAATCCACGTTGTCCTGCACAAATCAAAGAAGGCTTGATTCATTTTGCTAGTCGCGATGCCATGAATATCACTGGTCTTGGTCCTGCTGTTGTAGAAAAGTTATTTGATCAGCAGTTGGTAAATGATGTGGCTGGCATTTATCGCTTGACTGTCGAAGATTTGCTGCAATTGGAAAATTTTAAGGAAAAATCAGCTAATAAGTTGTATACTGCTATTCAGGCTTCCAAGGAAAATTCTGCTGAGAAATTATTATTTGGCTTGGGCATTCGCCATGTTGGAAGTAAAGCCAGTCAGATTTTGTTGGAGCATTTTCATGATTTGGAGCAATTAGCAAAAGCAAAAAGAGAAGAAATTGCTGCGCTGGATAGTCTAGGAATGGTGATTTCTGAGAGTCTTTCCAGCTATTTCGCACAAGAAGGAACTCATATTTTATTGTCGGAATTAAAAGAAGCGGGATTAAATTTCACCTACCTTGGCGAAAAAGTGGCAGCAGATGCAGCGCTTTCTGGATTGACCGTTGTTTTAACAGGAAAATTGGAACGTCTCAATCGTTCAGAAGCAAAAGCGAAATTAGAAAGTTTAGGTGCAAAGGTGACGAGCTCGGTATCTAAGAAAACAAGTCTAGTCGTTGCCGGAGCAGATGCAGGAAGTAAATTAACAAAAGCTCAAGAGTTGGGCATAACCATTCGTGATGAAGCTTGGCTTGAGAGTTTATAGAGGTTTGTATGGAAACAGCTAGAAAAAGAGCACGATTGATTTATAATCCGACCTCTGGTCAGGAAATTATTAAAAAAAATATCGCAGAAGTTTTAGACGTTTTAGAAGATGTAGGCTATGAAACAAGTGCTTATCAGACGACGCCAGCTCCTTTATCAGCTCAAAATGAAGCAGAGAGAGCAGCCAAAGCGGGATTTGATTTAATTGTTGCAGCTGGTGGCGATGGGACAATCAATGAAGTGGTCAATGGGGTAGCACCGTTGAAAAATCGTCCAAAGTTGGCGTTTATTCCAACTGGTACGACCAATGATTATGCACGCGCCCTCAAGATTCCAATGGGGGATCCGGTGGCAGCAGCTCGTATCATTGAAAAAAATCAAACTATAAAAATGGATATTGGTCAGGCTTATGGGAAAAAATATTTTATTAACATTGCTGCAGCGGGAACTTTGACAGAATTGACCTATAGTGTTCCAAGTGAAGTCAAGTCACGTCTAGGCTACCTTGCCTATGTCGCAAAAGGAGCAGAAATGCTGCCAAAATCTAAATTACGCAAGGTACACATTGAGCACGACCACGGTGTGTTTGAAGGTAAGGTCTCTTTGATTTTTGTTGCCTTGACAAATTCAATCGGTGGTTTTGAAAAATTAGCGCCAGATACAGTGCTAGATGATGGTAATTTTACCTTGATTTTGGTGAAAACTGCTCGGTTGTTTGATATGTTGGCGTTGATGATTCAAGCAATCAATGGTGGTCAACATGTGACAGATGTGAATGTAGAATATTTAAAAACAAGTAAGTTAAAGTTAGAAGTTTTAGACAAAAAAGCCCCATTCATGTTAAATCTGGATGGCGAATATGGTGGAGATACTCCTGTTGAATTGGAAGTTCTTCATAACCATTTAGAATTTTTTGCAAATATTGATGAGATTAGCGATAGTGCTTTGTCATTGGAGAATAAAGAATAATCAGGAGAATGTGATGTTAGACTATCGTGTCTTAATCCATTACCATAATCAATTAGGAAATTATGCAGCCTATAATATGTGGAAATGGCAAATGAATAAATGGGGAGAAGAGAGTACTTTTTCCCAGTATGATGATTTCGGTATTCAAGGAACCTTGTCCTATAAAAGCGAACAAGCTTTGAGTAATGTCCATGTCATTGTAAAAACAACCGATTGGTCTCATCAGTCGGTTGACTATTCCATTCAGTTGTTACCATCTCATTTAGTGACTGAGGTTTGGATTATAGAAGGAGACAGTCAAGTTTATTATTCTAGGCAGGCTGCTATGACTAGTCCGTATCATGCAAAGCAAGATCCTCATGCTTTTGATATGGCATTAGACAGCAAACATTTTGATCAGCATTGGGGGTATCAAGGTTGGTTAGGGTGTCGGTATAATGGTGAACAAGCAGAATTCAAACTCTGGGCACCGACTGCAAAAAAAGTTCAGCTAGTAGTCTACAAGAATAGCACTAACAAAGCGAAAATCTGGAAGGTCTACGACTTACAAAGAGGAGAAGATTTTTCCAAAGATCATGCTAAAAATACAATCGGAATTTGGTCTCGAGTGATTTCAGATGACTTGGCAAATAAAGCCTATCAGTACCAGCTAGAGTTTGAACATCACAAAACAGTAACACGCGATCCGTATGCGGAAGCCGTAACGGAAGATGGAAAGCGTTCTGTCATTTTATCGCCTGCGGAGCGAAATCCAAAACATTTCCAAGTGAAACAAGGGCAACAGGCAATTTGGCGTCTAAAGAATCCTTGTCAAGCTGTTATTTATGAGATGCATGTACGAGATTTGACGAAGTCTAGCAGTTCTGGCGTGTCTAAAAAACACCGAGGAACCTTTTTAGGGGCTTGTCAAAAAGGAACCAAAAATCGATCTGGCCAGGCGACGGGATTTGATTATATCCAATCTTTAGGTATCAATGTTGTACAATTGCAGCCCATCTCTGATCGACATAAAGAGTATGATTGGCATGGAAATGTGACCTACAATTGGGGGTATGATCCACAAAATTACAATGCTCCAGAAACAAGTTTTTCAACTGATCCAGCAAACCCATCTCAAGGAATGCGGGATTTAAAAACGATGATTCAAGCCTATCATGATGCGGGCATTTCCGTAGTGATAGATGTCGTGTATAACCATATTTATTCGACTCATGATTCACCGTTTCAACAAGCAGTGCCTGATTATTACTATCGAATGAATCCAGACGGATCTTTCCAAAATGGAACAGGTGTGGGGAGCGAGACAGCCAGCGAGCATGAAATGTTTCGTAAATATATGATTGATTCTATCCTTTATTGGGTAAAAGAGTATAATATTGATGGTTTTCGTTTTGATTTAATGGGCATTCATGATATTGAAACGATGCGTCAAATTCGGGAAGCGTTAGATAAAATTGACCCGAGAATTCTCACATACGGTGAAGGTTGGGATATGGGGACAGGATTGCTTCCGCTTGACAAAGCCAAAAAAGATAATGCCTTTGAATTACCTAATATCGGATTTTTCAACGATACTGAACGTGATGCTATCAAAGGCGCAGAGGTTTATGGTGGTTTGAAAGCTGGCTTTGTAAGTGGTCAAGCGACAGAATCAATTGTTGCCAAGGCAATTCTAGGAAGTAGTGAACTAGGAACCTATCTGGAGCCAAAACAAGTTGTTAATTATGTAGAAGCGCATGATAATTACAATTTGCACGATTTGTTAGCTGAACTGCACCCAGATGATGATGAATTGACTCGTACTAAGCGGATTGAATTAGCAACTGCGATGAATCTCCTCTTGCAAGGCATGAGTTTTATGGAGTTGGGACAGGAATTTTTACGTAGCAAGCTAGTAGCAACTGGAGAAAATGGTCAAACTATTCAGGAAGATTATGAACGTGCTATGAATAGTTATAATGCTCCTGATACTGTTAATCAGGTAAATTGGGATTTGATAGCTGATCACCAAGAAAGTATCAACTATATCAAACAGATGATCCATTTAAAAACGACAACAAAAGAATTTTCTTACCAGCATTATGATGACATTTACCAGCATGCCTTTGTACATTCGGCGTATTCCGGAAGTGGAATTGTCATTTTTGAAGTAAAAGATGATAATTATTACCTCGTAATTTTTAATGCAAGTGGTGAGAGATACAATATTGAAGATATTGGAAATTTGAAACTTGTAGCTGGAAATAGTCGTCAAGTTAGCGATTCTTTTGTTGAAGATCTGACAGCTACAGTCTTTGAAGTCGTAGAATGGTAATATCAAAAGATGTCAAGATTTTTTCTTGACACCTTTTCTTTCTTGTGATAAGATAGAGTGTGTTGGGAATAGTTCTGCTATTCCTAAAAATAAAAAAGAGAAAAGAGAAATTTTTAAAATGGCAGTTAAAATTCGTTTAACTCGTATGGGTTCTAAGAAAAAACCTTTCTACCGTATCAATGTAGCAGACTCACGTTCACCACGTGACGGACGTTTTATCGAAACAGTTGGAACTTACAATCCACTTGTTGCTGAAAACCAAGTAACTTTAAAAGAAGATCGTATTCTTGACTGGTTGTCAAAAGGTGCTCAACCTTCTGATACTGTTCGTAACATTCTTTCAAAAGCTGGCGTTATGAAGAAATTCCACGATTCTAAATACTCTAAATAATAGAAGTGCAGGTTGACTATGGACACGATTGAAAATCTTATTATTGCGATAGTGAAACCTTTGATTTCACAACCAGATGCTTTAACTATCAAGATTGAAGATACACCAGAATTTTTGGAATATCATTTAGATCTTGACCCTAGTGATGTTGGACGTGTAATCGGTCGTAAAGGTCGCACGATCTCTGCGATAAGAACGATTGTTTATTCTGTCCCAACCGAAGATAAAAAAGTCAGAATTGTTATTGATGAGAAATAAAAATGGAGCCATTCTGTACTGACCCCCAAAAGTTGGACAAATAATTATTGAAAGGATTTAGTTCTGTATTGCACAGGGCTAAGTCCTTTTAGTTTGACCTTAATTCGTTTGTTGTTGTAATAATCAATGTAGTTCACAATAGCTTGTTCAAGGTCTTGTCTTCTAAAGACCTAAAGTGATTCTCATAGCCATAAAACATTTCGGATTTCAAAATGCCAAAGAAAGATTCCATCATACCATTGTCTGGGCTATTACCCTTGCGCGACATAGATGCTTGAATTCCCTTACTCTCTAGGAAATGATGATAAGAATCGTGTTGGTATTGCCAGCCCTGGTTGCTATGGAGAATCGTATTCTCATAGTGTTTCTCTGTGAAGGCCTGTTTTAACATGCTCTTCACTTGTTCCAAGTTCGGTGAAGTAGAAAGATTATAAGCGATGATTTCACTGTTGAAACCATCTAAAACAGGTGATAAATAGAGTTTCTGCGTGCCATTCGGAATAGAAAACTCTGTCACATCCGTATAGCACTTTTCCATTGGCCTCGATGCTTCAAACTGGCGTTGAATGAGATACTCTGCTTTCTTGCCAATCTCTCCTTGGTAGGAAGAATACTTCCGTTTGCGACGAATTCGAGCCTATGATTAATCACAAATCCGCGATTCCTTAATTCTAAATGGATTCGACGATAGCCATAGTTGCCTGTATGTTCATTATAAATGGCTTGTATTTCATCCTTTAGATCTTTATCCTTATCTGGTTGATCCAGCTGTTTCAATTGATAATAGTAAGTTGAGCGAGCTAAACATGCTGTTTCAAGAAGTAAATATAATCGAAATCCTCCTGAAACCATTTCTCTAACTGTCTCTGCCTTTCTCGCTCTAAGGCTTCGTCCCTTTCCTCTAACTTTTTAGGTAGGCCACCTCAGTACGTAACCGTTCATTCTCCTCCTGAAGTCGCTCTAGTTCTGTCATTTCTTCCCAAGTTTTCTTCCGTTTACGTCCCATTTTAGCTGGTCTCCCTTTTGTTTTCTCAACAAGAGTATACCCGTTTTTCTTGTATTGCGCCAGCCAATTTGGAAACATTCCTTGGTTTGGGAGGGCATAATCAAGACTAACACTTCTTTGCGAACGACCTTCAAGAAGAACTTTATCAATCATTTCTTGTTTTAATTCTGGAAAATAATAACGATTCTTTCCTTTCTTGACTATTTCTATCCCGTAACGAGCAATCAAACTAAACATGTATGTCAGTGTAGAAATACGTACTCCAAATTTATTTGAGAGTTGCTTTAAGCTGATTCCTTGTTTTTTTAGTTCATAGATTCGCACTTTATCTTCATAACTCAATTTCGTAATAAAATACCCCAAAAGTTAGATTTTTTCTGTCTAATTTTTGGGGTGCAGATCATTCAGGCTCTATTTTTTTGAAATCTATGTAGAAATCATGTTTGAATTTTATAATAAAAATCCCAATTTTTCTAGTGCTTTTTCGACATAGTCTAAATCTTGTTGCGAATCAGCTTCTACTAGATGATAATGGACACCGTCTGTCAATTCAGATAAACCGCGGAAATTGGTCTCGTGAATTTGTTGAATGAAATGCTGAACATCTCTGCGGCAAGTTAATTTCAGATAGGTTTGAATTTCCCCATAAACGGGATGCTCTACCATAATATTTTGAACTCGTCCACCATTATCTACAATTGCCAGTAATTCCGCTTCAATATCTTCAATCGTATGCTTAACTTTAAAAAGCTGGTGATAATATTTAGCAGTATCATTCGTTTTGTAAATATAGCCTCGATTTGTGCTAATAATAGGAGCGCCATCTGCTCGTAAAACGGCAATGTCTTGTACAATGATTTGTCGAGTAACATGGAATTTCTCTGCTAAAATTTGTCCATTTAAGGGAGTTTCCGCAGTTTTTAAAAGCTGTAATAAATCTGTTCTTCTTTGTTTTATCATAAATTCATTGTAGAATAAATCTGTTAAATATTCAAGATTTAGCGGATTTTTTGTAGAGCTTTATAGATAAATTGTGCAATGATAAAATCAACGATACTATGAATGATAGTTCCAACTCCTACAAGGATGAAAAGCAGATAAAACATATTTGCTGGAAAAGAAGTTGAGGCGTAAAAGATGAGGCAAGCAAGGACTTCAGCAATTGCATGAATAAAAGCAAGGACAATATTAAGAATCCAAGTCTGGATTGGTTTATCTAAAGTTTTAGGATATTTTTTTAGATAAAGAGCGCCTACCAAGCCGAAGCATAGGTGCGACAGGGCACGAAGAACGATAACAATGGGATAACCAGCTACTAAAAAACCAAAAGTAGATCCTAGAATAACGATCAAAGCCATTAACGGCGAGATAAACATGGCTAAAAAGATGGGAACATGGCTTGCCAAAGTGTAGGATGCAGGCGGAATAATAATCTTTGCAGGCATAACCATGGGAATAACAATAGCTAGTGCGGTCAGAAGAGCTGTAAGAGTTATAAATTGATTTTTTGTTTTAGGTTTCATAATTTTCTCCTTTTTACTGTATATACACAAGTATAGTATACTGTTTTTTCAGGTAATGTCAAGAGAAAATTTTGATAGAATAGGACAGAATTCCTAAACAATCTGTGTCATTTCTGTTAGAATGTCAGTAAGAGGAGAATATTATGATAGATGTAAAGAAACAACCAGAGTATATTTCCATTGATTCTTCCTTACGTTTGCGAAAGTATGATGGACAAGCTCACCTCGCTTTTTCTTGGTATCAAGACCTTGAGGTAATCCGTTTGACTGATGGTAGTAGAGCGCCTTACACACTTCAACGAATCAAGAAAATGTATGATTATCTTACTCAGCAGGGAGAAGTGTATTTTATTGAAGTTTTGACAAATGCAGGGTGGCAGCCGATTTGTGATGTGAGTTTTTGGCAAGAGGATATGCCGATTGTTATTGGCAATTCAGCTTATCGTGGTCAGGGAATCGGGAGGACAGTTGTTCAGGTATTGATTGAACGCGGACGTAAGTTGGGTTATAAGCGCTTGTATGTTCAAGAAATCTATGATTATAATGAAGCTTCTAAGAAGATGTTTGAGTCAGTAGGGTTTTATCCTTTGGAAAAGACTGGAAATGGGCATCGCTATGCTTTGGATTTGATGCTTCCTTTGTCAGCTATTCAACCAAGTCAATTTTATCTTTCTGAGAAGAAATTAGAGCAGGTACAGATATGGTTCGATACAAAGGACATAAACGCCTTAAATCCTTTACCAATTAAGCGATTGAAAGGTAAAATCTTTTTAACTGATGGCCACAGCAGAGCATTTATAGCCTATCAAGCTGGTTTTGAAGAGATTCCAGTTTATGCAGAAGAGGACAATTTGAATTGGGATTTCTATTACTATTGCCTTCAAACTTGTGAAGAAAAAGGAATTTTTACGATAAAAGATTTAGAAAATCGTATCTTGTCTGAGTCGGATCATAGGAAAAAATGGTTGGATTGGTGCCAGCGAGTCGCGAAAGATTTTGAAGAATAAATAGTAATTATGTTATAATAAACAAGAAAATGCTTTCACATAGAAGAGGTCAAAAATGATTTATGAATTTTGTGCAGAAAATGTGACTAATTTGGAAAAAGCCATGCAGGCTGGTGCTCGACGAATTGAACTTTGTGATAATCTAGCAGTTGGCGGAACAACGCCTAGTTACGGTGTCATAAAAGCGGCTGTTGAGCTAGCAAAACCTTACAATGTGACCGTTATGACGATGATTCGTCCACGCGGGGGAGACTTTGTATACAATGACTTGGAATTGGAAATCATGCTAGAAGACATTCAAATGGCGCGCAGCGCTGGGACACACGGACTTGTTTTTGGTGTTTTGACAACTGCTAATAAAATTGATTATCCAAAAATGGCAAAATTATTAAAAGCCTCGCAAGGGCTGGAAGTCGTCTTTCACATGGCTTTTGACGCTACTCCAAGAGAACATCAATTTAGTGAAATGGACTGGCTAATGGAACATAGCGTGAAACGGATTCTAACTCACGGTGGACTGGCAGAAGAGCCGATTCAAGAGCATTTTTCTTGGTTATATGAATTGATAAATCATGCAGCTGGTAGGATTGATATTTTACCAGGAGGCGGTATTACGGTTGATAATCGTGATGAAATTGTTGCAAAGCTCGGCGTCAATCAACTTCATGGTACCAAAATTGTATTTTAGAAAGTGAAGATCATGTTAGACTTATTTGAGAAATATCAAGCAAATCCAGAAAAATTACAGGTATTTGGTTTTGAAAAAAGAGGAGAAGAGTTTGTTTATTCTCAGGAAATAATGAATGGTGATTTTCTGTTACAGCTAAAACTTCAGGGTGAGAAGCTGGACTACCAAGTGTTTGACCAAGAGGCTGGTGATGAATACGTGCAAGTCAAAATGAAGACTATGACAGGTGAATTTGTCGGTCAAGTCCGTGAAGCTTGTCAGGAGATTTTTTTGATGATTCGAGCTAATTGTTTTGAGGAAGTTGGCTTTCTTTATGAACAGAGCAGTCGCTTGCAAGATTATGTTGCAAAAACCTATGATGGAAAGCTAGAATACCTCTGGGAAAAGTCTTCCAGGAAGAGTTCTACCAAAGCTGGAGTTTTCCGTCATCAGGACAGTAAAAAATGGTATGGAGCCTTTCTGACTACAGATTGGTCTAAGTTTGAAAATGGCAAAACTGGTCAAATAGAAGTGCTGAATGTCAAAAACAATCAAGTAGCTAATTTGCTTAAGAAAGCAGGAATTTACCCAGCATTTCACATGAATAAAAAATATTGGCTGAGCCTGCCCTTGGATGATACTTTGACGGATACAGAACTTTTTTCCCTTTTAGATAAGAGTTTTGAATTGACCCAAAAGAAATGAGGAACACAGTTAGGTTGCGCTAGCTGCGTTTTATTTTTACAGATAATGCAACAAAATAATGTATAATGGTAATTAGTAATAGCAGAGGAGAAAATATGAATCTTATCAGAAAATTGTGCTGGTTTTTCAAACTAGAGAAAAAACGTTATATTATTGGAATTCTAGCCTTGTATTTGGTTAGTGTTTTTAATTTAATTCCTCCTAGAGTAATTGGTGTGGTCATTGACCGTATTGTTAGTCGAAATCTAACATCAGAGCAATTACTTTTAAATCTTTCGCTTTTGGTTGCTTCGGCCTTTATTATGTATGGTCTGCGTTATCTTTGGCGTCTATATATTTTTGGTACGGCAAATCACTTGGGACGACTTTTACGTTCTCAACTCTTTGAGCACTTTACCCAAATGGCATCGTCTTTTTACCAAAAATATCGAACAGGAGATTTGATGGCGCATGCAACGAATGACATTAATGCAGTTGTAAGTGTGGCAGGTGGGGGTGTCATGTCGGCGGTAGATGCCTCTATCACAGCACTGGTAACGCTGCTGACTATGTTTTTTGTTTTAGACTGGCGCTTGACTTTGATTGCTATTTTGCCATTGCCATTTCTTTCCTGGGGAACCAGTTTAATTGGACGAAAAAATCATGAGAGCTTTAAAGCGGCTCAGGAGGCCTTTTCTGACTTGAATAACAATGTACAGGAAAGCGTTTCGGGGATTAAAGTGACGAAGTCTTTTGGCTATCAAAAAGCAGAAAGTTACTCTTTTGCTAGAACAAATCAGGATGTCTATGAGAAGAATATTTTAGCTGCTAAATACAATTCCCTCTTCGACCCTATGGTTCTGATTTTCATCGGCTTATCTTATGCGTTAACTTTGATTTTTGGGGGAATATTCATCTCTAGAGGGCAATTTACAGTCGGGGAATTAGTGACATTTATTAATTATCTAGATATGCTGGTATGGCCTTTGCAGGCGATGGGCTATCTCTTCAACATCAGCCAGAGGGGAATGGTGTCTTATGAGCGGATTGAGCGACTGTTAGCAGAAAAATCTGATGTCAAAGAGACAAAAAAACCAGTTTCCCCTATCCAAAACGGTCGTTTGGTCTATAACATTAAATGTTTTTCTTATAAGGAAACAGCAACTTTGTCCAATATTCACTTTTCGTTAGAAAAAGGGCAAACGTTAGGAATCGTCGGACAAACAGGTTCTGGTAAGACGACACTTTTGCGCTTACTGATGAGAGAGCAAGATATTCAAGATGGTGCTATTTATCTGAATAATCATGATATTCGAGAGTATAGATTAAAGGATTTGCGGAGTTTGATTGGTTATGTACCACAGGAGCAGATTCTTTTTGCGATGTCAATTGCGGACAATATTTGTTTTGCAAATCCAGACTTGTCAGTTGACGAAGTGATTCAATCTAGTAAACTTTGTGGTCTTTATGAGGATATTATTGCCATGCCAGAAGGCTTTCAGACGATTGTCGGTGAACGAGGGGTATCGCTTTCAGGAGGTCAAAAGCAACGATTAGCGATGAGTCGAGCGCTCGTTCTGAAACCAGATATTTTAATATTGGATGATTCTTTGTCTGCTGTTGATGCTAAAACAGAGCATTTGATTTTGGAAAATCTCAAGGAAGAACGAGACAGCAAAACGACGATTATTACTGCTCACCGATTGTCAGCAGTTGTTCATGCAGATTTGATTTTGGTAATGGAGAATGGACGCATTAAAGAGCGTGGCACTCACCAAGAAGTGCTGGCTCAAAACGGTTGGTATGCACAAACTTATCATAAACAACAATTGGCAGAAAATCTAAAGGAGGATCGATAATGAGAAAACAAGTAACCTTTTATCGCCTTCTAACTTATATGTGGCGTTATAAATGGATTAAATTAGCTTTGCAAAAATTAAAAGAGAGTCCTAAAGCAGATAAAAGTTTTAATGTTTTATCGGATTTTAGGATTTCGAAAAGCACAGTGCATACTTCGGGAGTTATTGCATGGGTTTGTCTTAATTAAGCTTTCTTGCTATAATAGAACTAACAGATAAGGCTCTATTAACTTTATAGGAGGAAGTGAAATGAAAACAAGGACTTATGGCTGGATTCAAAACCCGTCAAGCTTTTCCAGTTTAAAGAAAGTCGTTCAAATTTTTGACGCAAACTCTCAACATTATAAAAATTTACGAGATCATCTTGTTAAGAAAATATATTTTGATGATATTCGACTAGAATTGCAGAAAAAATTAGATAATAATAATACTGTTTTCACTTATGCAGAGTTAGTTGGAACTTCTAAAGACAAGAACGGGAAATCTCCCAAAGCTCGAAAATATGCAGTCGCTGATGCTCTTATTCAAGTAACGATTCTTCCTCAACAAGCAGCTCGAACTGGAAAAGATTGGACGGATAACTGGACGGCAGATGGATTTTTGCGTTGGGCTGTGAGCCTCAATTTCGTAGAAGTTGATAGAGGACAGGACAGTTTTTCAATAACAGAGAAAGGATTAGAATTTTCACAAGTTCAGGAAGGCTCTAAAGGAGAAAAGCAGATTCTTCGAAAAGCCCTACTATCTTATCCTCCTGCAACTCAAATTTTGTCTTTGTTAGAGATAAACGGTGACTACTGTACTAAGTATTATTTGGGAGAACAACTTGGTTTTAGGGGAGAAAAAGGATTTACTTCTTACAATGAAGACCTAATGTTTGATTGGTTGTCTTCAGCGAGCAAAGAAGAACAGAAAGCGATAAAATCCGATGTTGAGGGAACGAGCGATAAATACGCACGAGGTATTTGTAATTGGTTGAAAAATGTTGGTTTAGTAGACTCAAAAACTGTTAAACGGAAATTTGAAGATGGAGTAGAGAATGGTTTTCAAGGATATAAAATCAATGCTCGTGGTTTGCATGCTTTAAAGCAATCAAGGGGTTCTTCTAAAAATTCTAAAAACGAAAAATTTGTTATGTGGGAATTCTTTGCAACTGATGGTAAAAATAGAGATTATATCCGTACTCGTAGAGCTTATATTGTAAAATTTTTAAAGGAAACTACTTCTCTGAGTGTTGTTTTGGATAAACTTCGTCTCAAAGGTTTTCACGATGAGAAAGAAATTATTCTTGAAGATATTAAGGGCCTAAATTATTTTGGTCTCCAAATTGAGCTGAATGAAGAAAACAATAAAGTTACAATAAAAGATAAAGTCAATGATTTTTCAATTCCTGAAATAAAAGTCACAAAAGAACTCAAAGATGAGCAATCAGAGAAGAGAAAGGCTAAGTTCTTAAAAGAAACAAAGTTGCCAATGAAGTATATCGAGTTACTAGATATTGCGTATGATGGAAAACGCAATCGAGATTTTGAAATTGTGACGATGGAATTATTTAGAGAAGTTTATAGGCTGAATTCAAAATTATTAGGTGGTGGTCGTAAACCAGATGGTCTAATTTATACTGATGATTTTGGAGTCATTGTAGATACAAAAGCGTATGGAGAAGGTTATTCAAAATCTATCAATCAAGCAGATGAGATGATTCGCTACATTGAAGATAATAAAAGGCGTGATGAAAAACGAAACCCTATAAAATGGTGGGAATCTTTTCCAAGTTCCATCTCACAAAATAATTTTTATTTCTTATGGGTGTCTAGTAAATTTGTTGGTAAATTTCAAGAGCAGTTAGCTTATACTGCTAATGAAACTCAAACCAAAGGTGGAGCTATCAATGTAGAACAGATACTAATTGGTGCGGATTTAATAATGCAGAAAATGTTAGATATTAACGCGATACCTTCTTTCTTTGAAAATCAAGAAATCATATTTAAAAAAGTATAGCCGTTGTATCTAACGACTATACTTTTTCTGTGTATGGATTATAATTAGTCACCAACACTTCAACACTGTCCTCTTGTTTTGTGTTGTAGGAAGAATTTTTGTAGTGATAATTTAGTTTTGTCATGTATAAGTTTTCTTGTTCCACAAATGTTTCTAATAATTTGTGATGTTTCCCTTTATGTAAAATGACATTACTAAGTGCGAACTTTATATTTTTTGCATTTAGAGTTTTCATTATATCATACATTTCTTGTTCTTGTTTTTTTCCCCAGTCAGAAAAACCTCTTTTCCCATCATTGTAACTTCCAGTAGTGATTAGATAGGGAGGGTCAAGATAGACAAAATCATTGTCAGAGAGAGAACTGATATCATAATTTGTAAAAAATCCATCTTGAAATGTAGCGTTCATCTGCTGGATTCGTGCAATAAAATTCAGTAGATTATTTTTCATATTCTCGCTGAAATGACTTCTATTTCTGCCAAAAGGATTATTAAATTCCATTGAATTATTAAAGCGAAACTGATAGTTATAACTGTATGACGATAGAATATACAAATCTAATGGATTAGGATTTGTATTGTATTGTTTTCTGAATTCAAGGAATGCTTGCTCATTTGTTTTGGATAAATTGTATTCCTTTATGCGATTCTCAATTTTTTCGACCAAATTAACAGGATTTTGATGTTGAAAATAGCGAAACATTTCATTGATACGATGATTCATGTCGTTAAAAATATGTTGCTTAGCTGAAACATTGATTCCAACATTTGCACCACCGCTAAAAATATCAACAAATGTATTAATGTCTTTTGGGAAAAGAGGAATGATTTGATTTAACAGTTTGTATTTGCCACCTATATAGTTTAATGGACTTTTAATGTATTTTTTATGATTTATAATGGTTGTTTGAGATTTGCTATTCTTTTTTTCTTTTTTTACAAATTTAATCTCTTTTTTCTGAATGTAGAACAATAGTTCGTAAAGCTCTTTTGTTTTTGACTTTTGTTTAGACTGGTATTTTCGATAGGAAATTCTATTTAACTCTACTTGTCCATTAAAAGAGTATTTTTTTAATAATTCAAATAATTCTTCTTCAGGAATAATTCCTTCGTTATTATAGCTGAGAATAATATGGGTAGCATCAATATTTGCAATCAAATCATCCATTGCACTAAGGGCTTTATTTTTCGTTGAATAATCACTTTTTAGTGATTTCCAATCAAAGATTTTTGTTACACCTTTTAAATCAGGCTTGTCGTTTCTCGCTACATTTTCTAACAGATGGTAATTAGAGGCATACTGTCGTGAATTATAGGGAGTGTCGATATAAACAATATCAGCTTTAATTTTTCGAACCAATTCATTTGCATCTTCATTAAAAGCCTTATTATCTTTGTAATTATTTAAGATAGTAAAATCTTGTAACTCTAAATCATTCAATGCACGTTTATCCCAATGTTTCAAAAATGCACCGTAAGTGCCAGTTATATTACTTACATAGGGAATTGCTTCAATTAGGGAGGTGATTAGATAGCAGTACTCATATTCTGAAAGTAAATTTTGATTATTCCAGTCATCAATCTGATTCCTAATAAAATCGATTCGGTTAGCGTTACTCTCTGTTAGATACATTGCATTACCTGCAGGAGAGTAGTTATTGGTGTAATAGTTTTCTTCTGTGATGGGTAAAGAAGACTGTAGGAAGTCAATAGGATTTTCAATTCCAATTTCTTTTAGCCTTAAAAATGAAAGCTTGTTATTGTTTTCAATAGTTGCTTTCCCCTTGATATAATTGAAATATAATAAATCGTTAGAGTAGACCGTATAGTACTGCTTAAAAAACTGAGATACAGTATTTGTCCCAGCAAATAGGTCTAAAAAGATTTCCTCACTACCAGTTGTATGTTTGTCTACCATTTTCTTGATTTCATCAAGTAGCAGTTTTTTTGAACCTATGTATCTCATTTTTACATCCTTATTCATCCTTTTGTTCCTCCTATTATAGCATATAAAATTTAAAGTTCCAATACTTTATTCGAAAATTTTTAAGATGAAGTAGGTATGGACTTTAAAGTGGTATAATGAGAGTATAGAAAGTTAAAGAGCAATTCTTGCTTCAAGACCGCATTCAAAATATCCACAATTTTGAAAACGAAGAGAAGACACCACCCGAGACCAAGAAATTGCTATCGTAGCCAGCATGATTGGTAGAATCCCTACGCTGGAGCGCCAAAACTTAGATAGCCAAGATTTTCACGATATTTCGGTCTGGACGCTTCAAGAAATGCTTCGGGTGAGTTACGAGTTGGGCAAACTGTCGCAAGAAGCTCCAGTACCCATCGAGCTTTAAATTGGCAACAAAGCAAAACTAAAAGCCTTCGAAAATTTTGACTACTACTGGAGTGATATGATTCAACCAAATTTTGAAGTTTTCTACCACCTAAACTCCAACCAGACACTCTGTTACCGTGTTCAGTTTGAAAACCCAACTTTCGTGCAAGAATTATATAACCAGATGAATAATGCTCCAGACGAGGAATTTTCTCGCCTAATGAGCCAACTTCGGCAAGAAGAATTAACTGTTTTAAGCCAAGAAATTTTAACGGAAGAATAAAAAATCGAAGTTTTATACATAAAACTTGAGTATGAAAGCTAACATTTTTCGAAGTAAAACAATCACCCCAGTCGCAAAACTGGGGTGATTTTGTCGTAAATTTCAGCTAACAAACCGCCTCATCGATATAGGTCACTGGCGTTGCCAAAATATGTAGCAAGGTTTCGCACATCTCACCTCTACTTTGGCAATTAAGCAACTTTTCAATTTTCGTAATAAATTTCTCTTTGCTTTCGTTAATGGCAAAAACTGTTATCTTGCGTTTAAAAACATTAGTTTCAACATCATCGAAGGCAAAACCTTTTTCGAAAACTCGCAGCCTCGTTAAAAATGCAGGCAAAGATATCGGGTCGCTGAGGTAAAATCCTAATTGATTTGGTTGCCATTCAATTGGTATTTCTGGTACTACGCCCCAATATAGCTGGCTACGAATGTCACCTTCTAATTTTTGTAGATAAATTTCCGTTTCTAAATCGATGTACATATCGCTCCTATCTGTTAAATTTCTTTTACCCGTCCATCATAACTCTCTTTGGCACGGAAGTCCAGACTGTTTTTGAGTTTAATTTATATCGGTTGAAAGGGGTGAAATAAGAAAAGGAAGTTACAATTTATACTAAAAATCCAGCAAATTCTGATCGCTAGATTTAAAGGGTTAGAGTGATTTTTTATTTTGACTGCTACTTGACTGGAGACGGGGGTGGGATAGAACTAAAAATTTTCGATTTTTAGTTCTATCCCACTCCCTTATAAATATTCATTTAAGCGTTCTAAGGTTTTTTCTAGATCCTCGTATTTAATTTTTGCGTATTGATAAGGACAATCCTGTATATAACTTGCTTCAAAAAAATCCAATGTCAGATTGCTATGTTTGAGGGAGCTGACGGATTTAAGTCCACGTAGATCTAGTAAGATACCATCTCTATTGATAAAGTAGGAAAGTTTGAGCTGATTTTGGCTTAAAAGTTTTTTAGCTCTCGTCAATTCTTTTTCTTGTTGATTGAGAAGAGAAAGACGATTTTTTTCAAACATGAGATTGTCAATATAAAGAGATAGAGCTTTCTGCATGATGAGATTGCTGTCGTAGTCTACTGCTTTTTTGTAGGCGATAAAAGTAGACTGAATAGCTGGAGGAAATAGCAGAGCTGTTATCCGAAGGGCAGGGAAGAGGCTAGTAGAAAAAGATTTGATATAGATGACATGCTGGCTGTTGTCCAAGTAATGAAAGGTTAGTTCGCGTTTGCTGTCAAAGTCAGCCAAATAATCATCTTCTATGATATAAACATCATAAAGCCGAGCAAGACGAATGATTTCTTCCTTCTCCTTTCGACTGTAAGAATGCCCCAAGGGATAATGAAAGCGCGGGATAGTATAGAAGAATTTGATACGTCCAGTTTGAAAATTCCGCTCCAAGTCTCCTAAATCAATTCCTTCTGGAGTTCGTTCAATTGTTTGATAAGGAAGTTTTTGGGCAGTTAGCAAATTGTTTATCCGATGATAGGTCGGCTGCTCAACTAGAATTTCATATTTTTCATTTGGAAAGGCAATTTGCGAAAGAATATAAAGAGCCTGCTGGGTACCAGATGTCAGAACAATCTTGTCAGCAGAGGTGTAGATAGCTGAATCTAGAAGCAGCTGCTGGACAGATTCTCGCAAATCCTCTAGCCCCTCTTGTTGCGAGTAGTAGTTAAAAAGATAATTCTCACGTCCAATCAGCGTTTCATTGAGACAAAGTCGAAAGTCTTCATAAATTTGGTAGTGGTCATCTCTAACGGTTAGCTCCATGTCCTGCTGCTCCTCCAGACTATTTTCCAACACATAGTAGCCACTTTTAGGAACCGCATAGATATACTTTTGATATTTCAATTCCATTAGCGCCTTTTGAGCTGTATCCTTGCTACAGCGATAGTATTCTGCCAGCTGACGGACAGAAGGAATCTTTTGTCCCTTGGACAATTTCCCACTTTGAATATCTTGGCTAATCTGATCTACAATACATTGATACTTAGGTTTTATCATCTTAACTGTCCCCATACAGAAGAATTTTTCTCTATTGTAGCGTATTTTGAAATCTTTTACAATCAGGAAATGATAGTTTGGATTGTGTAGGATTCCCCCATAGATTTCTCCCTACCAATAATTAATGTAAAAGAAATTTAATGAAATAGTTATCTGAGTAATACATTAGCGGAATTGTAATTTAGGCTGAAATGGTTTATAATGAAAAGTAACAAGTATATTAGGAGCCCGTCTAATGGAGAGAAAAATTAAAAAATCGGTAGTTGCGACCGGTTTAGCTGCAACCACTATTATTTCAGGCGGTTTATCACATCAAGTAAATGCCGAAGAAGTAAAAACACAATCTACTGAGCCAAAGACATCTGAAAAAATCACCAAACCAGTTACAGAAACAGATGTTCAATCAGCAAAGCTGCAAGCCGATGCTGCAAAGGTTCAAACAGATGCTCAGCAAAAAGTTGTAGAGCAAGTCAAAGGAGATGTAAATACTTCAAAGGACGCGGTGGCAGATAGCGAAAAAGCTGTTGCAAATGCTGAGGCAGAAAAGAAAGAAGCAACTCCAGAAGTTATTGAAACCGCAAAAGAAGAAGTGGCGACATCAGAGAAGACGGTTACAACAGAGGAAAATAAAGTTCAAGCAGCAGAACAGTCTGAAACAAAGGCAAAAGAAGCTGTTAAAAATCAAGAAAATGTTGTTGCAGGGCAACAATCACTTGTTGACGTTGCACAACGCGAATTAGACACAGCTAAAGCTCCAGTTGCCAATGAAGAACAAGATCTTAACCGCGCAAAGGAAGAAGAAAAACAAGCTGAAAAGAATTTGGCAGAAAAGCAAAAAGATCTTGCTAAAGTGAAAGAAGAAATCGCTAATCTTCCTAAAGAAATCGATTCAGCGACTGAGCAAGTCAAGCAAAGTGAGCAAAAACTTGCAGAAAATCAAGCGACTATTGATCAAAAAGCCGCTGAAGTAGCCCGTGCTGAACATTCAGCTACCAATAGAAGAAATGTTGATTTAAACAAGGCAACCTATGGTGAATTTTTACAACACGCTAAAACAAATGGAGCCAACGAAGCGATTCGTAATGCCGCTACTGAAGCTCTAGCAACTTATGAAAGAGCTAAACGTGAAGACGGTATTACAGTTGGTTCTGACGCAACAAGTCCAGCAACTTTAGCAAATAACTTAAAAGCGATTGAATTGGTTAGAGCTATCAATGCTTATCGTAGACAAGCTGGATTAAAAGAATTATTGATTGATCCTTACAAGAATCCAGCCAGCCAAGTCCAAACTCTTTATTTTGAAAGAGCAGATTGGCATATGGGCAAATATTTGAGAAATGAAAATGTAGCGATTAGTTTTACTCCGAAAGGATCCGTTGATTTTTGGTATAAGGAAAAATCTATCTATATGGCTGAGGCAGCTAAGTATGGCTTAACAACCAATGAGCGAGACATTGATTCCAATCAAATTTATACCACCTTACGTAATCGTGGTCAACTTGCTTTCTTCTATAGAGTTGGTCACTATCTTCAAATGATGGATAAAAACTTTAATACCATTTCAGCTGCATATGATAAAGTTCCAAATCAATACAGTAATGTATATGGAACGTCTGAAGTTGGATTTCATAGAGAACCTAATTTTAATGCACGTGTTAACAACGGTACTCTTCTTAGCGCAGACGCGTATGAGCAAGCAATCCGTAATTTTGCTGGTGCTGCAAAGGCCGCAAATGCACAAGCAACAGTAGCGAAGAGTCAATTAGGCGTGTTGCGAGCTCAAAGAACGGGTTATGTATCTACTTTAAATATTCAAAAAGCAAAATTAGCAGACCTTCAAAAGTTGACTGCGAATCGTTCAGCTGCTCTTGCTACTGCGAATGCTGGAGTGATTACAGCTGAAGCGGCCTTGACAAAAGCAAAGCAAAATGTTGTAACAAAAGAAGCTGCTTTGAAGCGCGCAACTGCAACTATTGCATCCAAGTTGGCACCAAAACAAGTAGCTTTAGAAAAAGCTCAAAAAGTGCTAGATAGTGCTAAAAATAAATTAGCAGAACTAAAGAAAGCTTTAATTACAGCGGAGTTAAATGTTGCCAAGGCAAAAGACGCTTTGCAAGCTAGTCAAACCAAGCTAAAAGAAGCACAAGATAACTTGGAAAAATTACAAAATGCACCACAAGTACTTGAAGCAGCTCAAAAGGCCCTTCAAGCTGCACAAGCTGACTATGTCTCTAAGGTTAAAACGTTAAAAGATGAAGAAGCAAAACTAGAGATTTCTCGTTCAATTTATACCAAGTTACAAGAAAACTATGAGCAATTGAGAAGTCAACTTCCTCCGAAGGCTCAAAAAGAAACAGGTGGAAAAGTACAAAACTTACACTTATCCAGAACTTACCAACCAAAACCATTGTTAGTTAGACAACAAAATACTGGTCAAAAAGTTCTGCCTCCTACAGGTACTAAAGCAGATCAGGTTGCTGCATTAGGTTTGCTACTTGGTTTGGGAACTCTAGCTAGTGCTCGCCGTCGTAAAAGAAATAACGAAGATTAAATAATTGAAGATTTTAGAAAAAATCTAATCTTTATTCCCAAAGGCAAACAACTCTGTTTTCGAGTGTTTGTCTTTTTGATTGAGATAATTAAAATCAACAGTGAAGAAATGATAATAAAATAGAATTTAAATTAAATGTAACTTCTGCCTGATAGATATTTAAAGTATCTATCATTTTGAGAATCAGCACAAAAATAGTATAATAGACTGTATTCTCTTAACGAAACGAATAAAACTAAAGGAGTTTTTCATGCAAGTCATCAAACGTAATGGAGAAGTTACTGATTTTAATCCAGATAAAATTTATCAAGCTATTCTGAAAGCAGCACAAACAGTCTATGTCTTGACAGATGATCTACGTCAAAATTTAGCGCTTGTAACTAAAAAAGTAGTGTTAGATCTAGAGGAAGCTGGTGTTGAACGAGCTACTATCAGTATGATTCAATCTATGGTAGAAAATCGCCTGTTAGGTGCTGGTTATATCACCATTGCCGAGCATTATATCTCCTACCGATTGCAACGAGATTTGGATCGCAATGGTTATGGCGATCATATTGCAGTCCATTTACATTTTGAACAAATTCGATAAATTTACAGCCTAGATTACAGAATGAAGTAGTTGGCAGATTTTTTGAAAAATTTGCTAAAAATCAACTCTCTTTTAAGTTAATAATATTGCTTGTTCTAGAAAAGTTTACACATTCCCTTAATTTCTGGGACTTGACAAGTGTATTTTAATATGATAAAATTTAAAAGATTTTAAGCTTGAAGGGAGTGAAAAAAATGTCAAAAACAGTAGTACGTAAAAATGAATCCCTTGACGATGCTCTTCGTCGTTTCAAACGTGCGGTTACTAAAGCTGGTACTCTTCAAGAAACACGCAAACGTGAATTCTATGAAAAACCTTCTGTAAAGCGGAAACGTAAATCAGAAGCAGCTCGTAAACGTAAAAAATTCTAATTGAGCAAAATGACAGACTTCGGTCTGTTTTTTGTTTCTATTTAGATAAAATCGAACTCGTACTCAATAAAAATCAATAGCTTTAGCAGTGTTACCGTATGGTATGGACGTTATCTGTCATCTCAAAACTCCACCGCAAGATTAATAGAAGTAGCAGCTAGAGGGATAGGTTAAGGCAAACAGAATATCAAGAAACCGTGAGAGTAAACAAAAACACTGATTTTCATCAGTGAATGTTTTTCATAATTATTTGCTTTCGAGCAATGCTTTGATTTCTTGAAGAACTTCTAATTCAGTTGGTCCTGCAGCTTCTTCAGCAGTGTCTTCTTCTTTTTTTGTAAGACTTTGCGCTTTTTCAACAGACTTGACGATGAAGAAGAGAACTGTTCCGATGACGAGGAAATTGATAACAGCGCTTAAGAAACTACCGTATGCAATCCCATTCCATTTTAAACCAGCAATTTGTTCTACACCAGCAGCTTTTAAAGCTGGATTGAGAAAGAGTGGAGTAATAACATCTCCAATAAGCGAAGTCACAATAGCTCCAAAAGCATTGGCAATAATAACACCGACTGCCAAATCAATTACATTGCCGCGAAGCAAAAACTCTTTAAGGTCCTTTAACACTTTCTTTTTCCTTTCAAAATACTAAACTATATTATATCAAAAAAGGGGGGAAAGTCAATAAAATGTCTAAAAAATATAGTGAATATTTTACTTTTTGATAAATTTATTATAAAATGTAAGTTGTTATTCTATGATAAATTGGGGGTGTTGTCTATTGATTGATAAAGAAATCATTTCTGATATTAAAAATAGTGTCAATATCGTCGAAATCATAGGAGAAGTCGTTGCTCTAACGAAAGCTGGAAGAAATTATCTAGGGCTTTGTCCTTTTCATGGTGAAAAAACTCCATCATTCAACGTGGTAGAAGAAAAGCAATTTTATCACTGTTTTGGCTGTGGAAAGTCAGGTGATGTCTTTAAATTTATTGAAGAATATCGTGGTGTTTCTTTTATGGACGCTGTACAAATTGTTGCCGATCGTGCAGGGTTTCCATTAGAAATAAAGCATAGTAGAAAAGAGCTGTCAACACATACACATCCTCATCAAGCACTTTATGATATTCATGCAGAAGCTGCAAGATTTTACCATGCGGTATTGATGACAACAAAGATAGGAGAAGAAGCACGTTCTTATCTTTATGAACGTGGCTTAACAGATGAAGTTATCAAGCATTTTCAAATTGGTTTAGCGCCCAATGAAAATAACTATCTTTATAAAAGTGTTAGTGGAAAGTTTGATGAGCAAGTCATTATGAATTCTGGTTTGTTCAACTTAGCTGATAACAATTTGGTTTATGACGCCTTTCAAAATCGGATTATGTTTCCATTGGCAAATGATAAAGGACAAGTCATTGCTTTTTCAGGTCGTATTTGGCAAGCAAGCGATATAGAGCAGAAAGTCGCAAAGTATAAAAATAGTCGCAGTACACCGATTTTCAATAAAAGCTATGAGTTGTATCATCTGGACAAGGCCAAAGCGACTATCAAGAAAAGTCACGAAATTTACTTAATGGAAGGCTTTATGGATGTTATAGCCGCTTATCGTGCTGGAATTGAAAATGCTGTAGCATCTATGGGGACAGCATTGACGCATGAGCATGTGGAGCATCTTCGTAAGTTCGCAAAGAAAATTATTTTAACGTACGATGGTGACAAAGCAGGACAAGCAGCGACAGCAAAAGCTCTGAATGAATTGTACGATTTATCAGTTGAAATTATCAGGATTCCTGATAATATGGATCCAGATGAATTTATCAAAAAAAATTCTGCTGATGATTTACAAAATTTACTGACTAAAACACGAATTAGTGATATAGAGTTTCTTCTGAACTATCTGAAGCCAGATAATATCGAAAACTTGCAAGCTCAAATTGAATTTGTTGAACAAATGTCTCTGCTGATTGCACAGGTTCAATCAATCACTGCACAAAATTCCTATATTTATATGTTAGCTGAATTGTTGCCTGATTTTGACTACCAGCAGGTGGAGCAAACTGTTAATAATCATCGTTTGGTAAATAGAAGAGTGCAACAACAGCAATCGCATCAACAAGTGTCAAGACTTGACATTCCGGTAACACGGCAAGTATCACGGCTAATTAAGGCAGAGAGTCATCTTCTGCAGCGAATGATTGATAATCCTGTAATTTTAAATGATTATCGTTTGAGGAAAGATTTTCATTTCGCAACAGTAGAATTGCAGACTTTGTACGATATTTTAAAAACAAATGGCGAGGTAACGCCACAAGATTTGTCTGAGCAAAATGATTCGGTACAGCAAGCTTGGTATCGGGTCTTAGAAGAAAATCTACCAGAGGAAGTTTCTGAGCAGGAACTGATTGAAGTGGAGCAAACGCGAGATAAGGAATTGCTTCGCAAAGAAAATCAATTGATTGGTAAAAAAGTCCGTGAAGCATCTCATAGTGGGGATGCAGATACGGCATTAGAAGAGCTAGAGCGATTTATTGCTCAAAAAAGGAGAATGGAGTAGGAATGGCTACAAAACAAAAAGAAGTAACAACTTTTGATGTTCAAGTTGCAGAATTTATTCGCAACCATAAAAAAACTGGTACAGCAACCGATGATGAAATCAATGATCGGCTAGTCATTCCATTTACTTTGGAAGCTGATGGCATTGAAGATCTTCTTCAACGGATTCAGGACGCAGGGATTGCTATTACGGATAAAGAAGGCAACCCAAGTGAACGGGTTTTAAATACAGAGGAAGAAGAAGCTGAATTAACAGATGAGGAGTTGCTTGGTAGCAATTCTGCTAAAGTGAACGACCCTGTCCGTATGTATTTAAAGGAAATTGGTGTTGTTCCGTTATTGACCAATGAAGAAGAGCAAGAATTAGCTGTTCTTGTGGAGCAAGGCGACTTAGAAGCGAAACAACGTTTGGCAGAAGCTAATTTGCGGTTGGTTGTCTCTATTGCTAAGCGCTATGTTGGACGCGGCATGCAGTTTCTTGACTTGATTCAAGAAGGCAATATGGGATTGATGAAAGCCGTTGACAAGTTTGACTATACCAAAGGTTTCAAATTTTCGACCTATGCCACTTGGTGGATTCGTCAAGCGATTACTCGTGCGATTGCTGACCAAGCGCGTACGATTCGGATTCCGGTTCACATGGTTGAGACAATCAATAAATTAGTGCGGGAGCAAAGAAATCTTTTGCAAGAATTGGGACAAGATCCAACGCCAGAACAAATTGCTGAGCGCATGGATATGACACCAGATAAAGTTCGTGAAATTTTGAAGATTGCCCAAGAGCCGGTCTCTCTTGAAACTCCAATTGGAGAAGAAGATGATAGTCATCTTGGCGATTTCATTGAGGATGAAGTGATTGAAAATCCAGTTGATTACACAACACGTATTGTCCTACGTGAGCAATTAGACGAGGTTCTTGATACATTAACAGACCGTGAAGAAAATGTACTACGTTTGCGATTCGGTCTAGATGATGGTAAAATGCGTACGTTGGAAGATGTTGGAAAAGTCTTTAACGTGACTCGTGAACGGATTCGACAAATTGAGGCCAAAGCCCTACGCAAATTGCGTCATCCAAGTCGTAGCAAGCCACTTCGTGACTTTATTGAGGATTAGTAGACAAAAGGAGGCACCATGGCATACACAAACGAACAAATTGATGATATTAAAAATCGTATCTTGGAAAGTTTGGAACAAGTTATTGACCCTGAATTAGGAATTGATATTGTAAATCTTGGTTTGATTTATGAAATTCGGTTCAATGGTGAAAATGGTGAGACGCAGATTGATATGACCTTAACAACAATGGGATGCCCGCTGGCTGACTTATTAACTGATCAGATTCATGATGCGATGTCAGATGTACCTGAAGTGAGCAAAGTAGAAGTGAGACTGGTGTGGTATCCAGCATGGACTGTGGATAAAATGAGTCGCTACGCACGCATCGCCCTAGGGATTAAATAAGAATATGGCAGCATGAGTTGATTATGCTGCTTTTGTTTTGCTCAAACATTCAGAATATGTGCAATATTTTAACTTTATACTTTATATCACTTGAAGTATTGTAAGAATCTGTTATAATGGTTGCACATACTGAATTTTAGAAAAGGGAGAGAAGATGATTAAAAAAGGAGCACTGACAGGATTACTATTGTTTGGAATATTTTTCGGCGCAGGAAATTTAATTTTTCCGCCAACTTTAGGAGCTTTGTCTGGCGAACACTTCTGGTCAGCGATTGCAGGATTTGTGCTTTCAGGAGTTGGAATTGCTATTTTAACATTGATTATCGGTACTTTAAATCCCAAAGGCTATGTTTACGAAATTTCTAAAAAGATTTCTCCTTGGTTTGCGACCAGTTACTTGGTAGTTCTGTATCTAGCGATTGGTCCATTTTTTGCCATTCCTCGGACGGCAACGACTTCTTATGAAGTTGGGATTGCACCATTGCTTTCGAGTAATATGACTGGATTAGGACTTATTATTTTTACAATCTTGTATTTTGTGGCTGCTTACTTGATTTCATTAAATCCTTCCAAAATTTTGGATTGGATTGGTCGGATTTTGACTCCTGTGTTTGCCATTTTGATTGTCATTCTAGTCATTTTAGGGGCGATAAAATATGGAGCAGCTGCACCGCAAGATGCTAGCGCGGAATACGCAAAAGCAGCTTTTGGAACTGGCTTTCTTGAAGGGTATAATACGCTTGATGCACTTGCCTCTGTTGCTTTTAGCGTTATCGCTGTGCAAACATTGAACCAACTCGGCTTTGCTAATAAAAAAGAATATATCTCAACGATTTGGATTGTTGGAATTGTTGTTGCATTGGGATTTAGTGCGCTTTATATTGGATTAGGATTTCTTGGAAATCATTTCCCAATTCCGGCTGATGTAATGGCGTCTGATGCCAATAAAGGAGTTTATGTCTTATCTCAAGCTACACAAGCTATTTTTGGTCCGACAGCACAGATTTTCCTTGCAGCCATGGTAACAGTGACCTGCTTTACGACTACGGTTGGTTTGATTGTTTCAACATCAGAATTTTTCAATAAAACCTTTCCTAAAATCAGCTACAAAACTTTTGCAACAGTCTTTACCTTGATTGGATTTGCAATTGCAAATCTTGGTTTGGGAGCGATTATTCAGTATTCAGTTCCTGTCTTGCAAATTTTGTACCCGATTACCATTGCGATTGTAATGATTGTGATTGTCAATAAGTTTCTTGCCTTATCTAAGATTGGAATGCAGCTAACGGTTGCAGTTGTAACAATTATTGCATTTGCGAATATTATTGGCTCGCAATTTAAATTGACTAGTGTGAGTAATTTAATCAATACTTTGCCATTTGCACAAGCTTCAATTCCTTGGCTGGTACCGACGATTGTCGGAATTGTGTTATCTTTGTTTTTGCCAAATAAACAGAAAAGTGACACATTTGAAATGGAATAATTAAAAAAACTATCACGAAAAGTGATAGTTTTTTTATGACCATATCAAATTCAAGTTTTTACAAATTGTATCCTCTATTTTTAGATAGTGAACCAGTGTATACTTTTCTTAGAAAGAAAATGAGGAGGAAAAGATAATGTTATCTATTGTGTTTTTGATTTCTGTATTTCTAGCGAGAATTTTATCATTTTTCTCGCCTTGTATATTGCCATTGCTTCCTGTATATGTTGGTATTTTATTGGATACAGATGAACCAAGAACAATCATTATTTTGGGAAAGAAGATTGCTTGGCATGGAATTGTAAAAACACTATTTTTCATTGCAGGATTGTCTGTAGTCTTTTTAATTCTTGGATATGGCGCTGGCTTTTTGGGAAAAGTTCTCTATACAGAGTGGTTCCGCTATGTATTAGGAGCAATTGTTATTTTGCTCGGTGTTCATCAAATGGAACTGATCAATTTTAAGCTACTCCAACGGCAGAAAAGTGTTCAATTAAAAAAAGATAAAAATAGAAATGATTTTTACAATGCTTTCTTGCTAGGTGTGACCTTTAGCCTTGGTTGGACACCTTGTGTAGGTCCTGTTTTGAGTTCTGTTCTCGCAATTGCAGCTTCTGGTGGTAATGGAGCAGTACAAGGTGGCTTCCTCATGTTAGTTTATACCCTTGGTCTTGCTATCCCATTTCTCATTTTGGCACTTGCCTCTTCTATTGTTTTACGCCATTTTGGGAAAATAAAACCTTATATGGGACTATTAAAGAAAATTGGCGGGTTACTTATCATCTTGATGGGAATTTTACTTATGCTGGGAAATCTTAATGTTCTAGATTCAATATTTGGTGGATAAAAGGAGGAATCTCATGAAAAAAACAATGTTAGTCATCACAGGTCTTGTTTGTGTTGCTCTGTTGGGTGCCTGTGGAAATCAAAAATCAGCTAGTGGAACTAAGTCTGGACACGGGCAATTTACAAATAAAACGACAGCTACAAAGTTGAATCAAGGCGAAGCAGCTCCTGATTTTGAACCAAAAGGAGTTGACGGGAAAACTTATAAATTGTCAGATTTCAAAGGAAAGAAAGTTTATCTCAAATTTTGGGTATCTTGGTGTTCTATCTGCTTATCTACATTAAAGGATACTGATGAGTTAGCTAAAAATGCTGGGAAAGACTATGTAGTTTTGATGGTTGTTTCACCTGGGCATGTTGGTGAAAAATCTGAAGCAGATTTTAAAAACTGGTATGAGAAATTAAATTATAAACATTTACCTGTTTTACTAGATCCTAGTGGTAAACTATTGGAACAATATGGTGTTCGTTCCTATCCGACAGCTGCATTTATTGGAAGCGATGGAAAATTGGTAAAAACTCGTCCTGGACTTATTAAAAAAGCAGAAATTGAATCAACTCTTAAAAGCATTAAATAGGAGGGGAGGATGATGGAACATAAAATGAAATGGTTATTATTTGGTGGAGCAGTCCTGCTGGTTTTAGGTTTATTTGTGCCGGGAAGTCGCATGATGCCAACCATTAAAAATCAGTCTGCTATTAATCAGATTAAAGAAGCAGCTGTTAGCCAGGCCGAATCGGTCAAGCAAAAGAAAGCGGACTTGAAAAATGCAAATTTAAAGCATATCTATTTGGCAGGAGGTTGTTTCTGGGGTGTAGAAGAATATTTTTCGCGAGTAGATGGAGTGGTTGACGCAGTCTCTGGTTATGCTAATGGCACTAGCGAAACCACAAAATACGAACTAATCTCGCAGACAAAACATGCAGAAACGGTTCATGTAACCTATGATGCCAATAAAATCTCTTTAAGAGAAGTCTTGCTACATTATTTTAGAATCATTGATCCGCTCAGCAAAAATAAGCAAGGCAATGATCGTGGAGTGCAATATCGTACAGGCGTGTATTATAAAGATCAGGCTGATGTAGAAACGATTAACAAAGTATTTGACGAGCAGAAAGAAAAATTTAAAGAGCCATTTGCGGTCGAAAAACAACCATTAAATCATTCATGAAAAGTTCTTTTAAATTGATAGAAAATGTAATATTTTTCAGTTTTATGAGCAAATATATTGTAAACGCTGACACGTAATGTTATAATGTTTTAGTAAATTAAAAATTAAGGTAGGAATTGCTCTATGAGTAAAATTGTTGTTATCGGTGCCAACCATGCTGGTACAGCTTGTATCAATACGATGTTAGACAACTTCGGAAATGAAAACGAAGTTGTGGTGTTTGACCAAAATTCAAATATTTCATTTTTAGGATGTGGAATGGCACTTTGGATTGGTAAGCAAATTGACGGCCCAGAAGGATTGTTCTATTCAGATAAAGAAAAACTTGAAGCAAAAGGTGCTAAAGTTTACATGGAAAGTCCTGTTTTATCAGTTGATTATGATAAAAAAGAAGTGACCGCACTTGTAAACGGTCAAGAACATCTTGAATCTTATGACAAATTGATTTTTGCGACTGGTTCACAACCAATTATCCCGCCAATCAAAGGTGTCGAACTTGTAGAAGGAAATCGTGAATTTAAAGCAACTCTTGAAAATATTCAATTTGTAAAATTGTATCAAAACTCTGCTGAAGTGATTGAAAAGCTGAAAAACAACGAAGGCATCAATCGCGTTGCTGTTGTTGGAGCTGGCTACATTGGTGTTGAACTCGCAGAAGCTTTTGAACGCCTTGGAAAAGAAGTAATCTTGATTGACGTTGCAGATACTTGCCTTACTGGTTACTACGACCGTGAATTGTCTGATTTGATGAGTCAAAACTTGGCAGATCATGGTATTAAACTTGCTTACGGTCAAACTGTGAAAGCAATTGAAGGGGAAGGCAAAGTTGAACGTATTGTAACAGATAAAGAAACGTTTGACGTAGACATGGTCATTATGGCTGTTGGTTTCCGACCAAACACTGCCCTTGGCGCTGGCAAGATTGAACTTTTCCGTAATGGTGCATTCCTTGTTGATAAAAAACAAGAAACAAGCATTCCGGGAGTTTACGCAGTTGGTGACTGTGCAACGATTTATGACAATTCCCTTGGTAAAATGAGCTACATTGCACTTGCTTCAAATGCTGTTCGTTCAGGTATCGTCGGAGCTTATAACGCAACTGATCATGAATTAGAAGGCATTGGTGTGCAAGGCTCAAACGGTATTAACATTTACGATCTTAAAATGGTTTCAACTGGTTTGACATTGGAAAAAGCAAAAGCTGCGGGTTATAACGCAGTTGAAACAGGATTTAATGACCTTCAAAAGCCAGAATTTATCAAACACAACAACCATGAAGTAGCTATTCGTATCGTATTTGATAAAGATACACGCGTCATCCTTGGAGCACAAATGGCTTCGCACGAAGATATTTCAATGGGCATTCATCTCTTCTCACTCGCAATCCAAGAAAAAGTGACCATTGATAAATTGGCATTGACAGATATTTTCTTCCTGCCACACTTTAACAAACCTTATAATTACATCACGATGGCAGCATTAACAGCTGAAAAATAAGAGCAAGATCTTAAATTTACAAACCAGTTTCGTATGAGACTGGTTTATTTTTTTATCTGTATTTTATTCTCTAAAATAATTTCCGCAAGCAATAATAAAAATTGTAAAATTATGCTAAAATAGAGAGAGAATATATTTGGGAGGCAACGATGTCTGTTCAGACAGAAAAAGGTATATCAAATACCAAGAAAGAATTTGCATTTACATCTAGTTCGATTAGTCTGCAAGTTTCAAGAGGAATTTTAGTCGGGATTATCGTGGGTGCAATTGTTGGTTCTTTTCGTTTTTTAATTGAAAGGGGATTTCATATCATTCAACATTTCTATCAGCAAGGGCATGATAGTATGATTTGGGTTGCTTTTATTCTGTTATTTTATGCTTGTGTGATTTGGATAAGTGCAAAGTTAACACTCTCGGAAAAGGATATTAAAGGTTCTGGAATTCCGCAAGTAGAAGCAGAGCTGAAAGGTCTGATGAGCTTATCATGGTGGAGCGTTCTCTGGAAAAAATATATTCTAGGTGTTTTAGCCATTGCAAGCGGCTTGATGCTAGGACGTGAGGGACCCAGTATTCAACTTGGAGCAATGGGAGGAAAGGGAATTGCCAAATATCTTCATTTAAGCCCTGTGGAAGAGCGTTCTTTGATTGCTAGTGGAGCGGCAGCAGGGCTGGCAGCAGCTTTTAATGCTCCGATTGCGGGTTTACTGTTTGTTATTGAGGAAGTCTATCATCATTTTTCGCGTTTCTTTTGGGTCTCGTCTTTGGCGGCAAGTTTAACGGCGAATTTTGTTTCGCTTATGATTTTTGGAATGACCCCTGTATTAAATATGCCAGATAATATTCCTCTGATGGGGCTAGGGCAATACTGGCTTTATTTGTTGTTAGGAATTTTTCTTGGTTTTTCAGGATTTTTATATGAAAAAGTTGTTCTAGCTATGCCTCGTATTTATGATATGATTGGAGAAGTTTTGCACCTTTCTTCGCAATACTATCCCATTATAGCTTTCTCTTTCATTCTTCCAATAGGGTATTTTCTTCCACAACTTTTAGGTGGTGGCAATCAACTGGTTCTCTCTTTAACCAGTCAACACTATCTGCTATTAACATTAATGATGTTTTTCGTTATTCGCTTTATCTGGAGTATGATCAGCTATGGTAGCGGGCTTCCTGGCGGTATTTTTCTACCCATTTTAGCTCTCGGCTCTCTTTTAGGAGCAATTGCTGGCGTCATTTGTGTGCAATTAGGCTTTGCAACACAAGAGCAATTTCCTATTTTTATTATTTTAGGTATGAGCGGCTACTTTGGTGCAATTTCTAAAGCTCCATTGACAGCAATCATCTTGGTGACTGAGATGGTTGGCGATATACGAAACCTCATGCCTCTTGGTTTAGTGACTTTAGTGGCATACGTTGTAATGGATTTATTGAGCGGAGCACCTGTGTATGAAGCTATGCTAGAACGAATGCTTCCAGATAGTGTGGCAGATGACGGAGAGATGACGCTTATCGAAATTCCTGTCTCTGAAAAAATAGCCGGCAAGCAAGTTCATGAGTTGGAGCTGCCAAGAGATATTCTGATTACCATGCAACACCACAACGGAAAGAACCAAACAGTGAATGGCAGCACGCGCCTGTATCTAGGAGATATGATTTATGTGGTATTGAAAAAATCAGATATTGGACGCATTAAAGATTTACTCTTATAAAAGAGGGGGACCTCTTTTTTTAGAATCTGAAAAAATAACTTGCAATTTCCGAACGATAAAAAAATATTATACGTCATTATATTGTAATTTCTGTACATTGTGTTATAATACTAAAGGAAACGTCAGGAAAGGCGTAGCGATGCGAAAGCATAGGTAGGTCATTTTTAACATAAAATTAAAGGAGAATGATATGCTGAACGAATTTCCTATTTTTGACTACGAAGATATCCAATTGATTCCGAATAAATGTATCATCAAAAGCCGCTCAGAAGCAGATACGACAGTTACTTTTGGGAATCATACTTTTAAACTTCCTGTTGTTCCAGCTAACATGCAAACAATTCTGGATGAAGATGTAGCAGAAAAATTGGCGAAAAGTGGCTATTTCTACATCATGCACCGTTTTGACGAAGCTGGCCGCATTCCTTTCATCAAGCGCATGCATGAGCAAGGACTAATTGCGTCTATTTCAGTTGGTGTGAAAAATTATGAATATGATTTTGTTAGCCAGTTGAAAGAAGATGCACCAGAATATATCACGATTGATATTGCGCATGGACATTCAGATAGTGTGATTGATATGATTCAGCACATCAAAAAAGAACTCCCCGATACTTTCGTGATTGCAGGAAATGTCGGGACACCAGAAGCTGTTCGTGAGCTGGAAAATGCTGGAGCAGATGCAACCAAAGTTGGCATTGGACCAGGAAAAGTTTGTATCACAAAAGTAAAAACTGGCTTTGGTACAGGTGGCTGGCAATTAGCGGCTCTTCGTTGGTGTGCAAAAGCTGCTCGCAAACCGATTATTGCGGACGGTGGTATTCGTACGCATGGCGACATTGCCAAATCTATTCGCTTTGGTGCTACCATGGTGATGATTGGTTCCCTATTCGCAGGTCATATCGAAAGCCCAGGTCAAACGGTCGAAGTAGACGGTGAACAATTCAAAGAGTATTATGGTTCAGCTTCAGAGTATCAAAAAGGTGCTTACAAGAATGTGGAGGGAAAGAAAATTCTTTTACCAGTTAAAGGACATTTAGCTGACACTTTGGTTGAAATGGAGCAAGATTTGCAAAGTGCCATTTCCTATGCTGGTGGAAGAGACTTGGCTGGTCTTAAACACGTAGACTACGTCATTGTGAAAAATTCTATTTGGAACGGTGATGCGCATTAACAACAAAATAATTGCTTATTTATATTACGAATTTGGCGTAATGTTTCTGCAAGGCATATAATGTCTAACAATAAGTAAGTCTTCAACTTTCCTGCTATGTTTTTAGCAAGGAATTTTGTATTCAGTTGGGTAACCAATTGTTTTAGGCTTGCTTTTGGCAAGCCTTTTGTTTTTTCTAAAAGGAGATTTTATGAAATTATTAGAAGAACGTATCCTAAAAGATGGAAATGTTTTAGGAGAAAATATTTTAAAAGTGGATTCATTTCTGACTCACCAAGTCGATTTCAACTTGATGAAAGAAATTGGTAAAGTGTTTGCAACCTATTTTCGCTCGGCTGGTATTACAAAAGTTGTGACAATTGAAGCATCTGGCATCGCACCTGCTATTTATACAGCAGAAGCATTGGGCGTTCCGATGATTTTTGCGAAAAAGTCAAAAAACATTACTATGACGGAAGATATTTTGACGACAGAGGTCTATTCTTTTACCAAACAAGTGACAAGTACGGTCTCAATTGCAGGGAAATTTTTAAATCATCATGATAAAGTGCTTATTGTCGATGATTTTCTAGCAAATGGTCAAGCAGCTAAAGGGCTTGTTAATATCATTGAACAATCAGGTGCCCATGTGGAAGCGATTGGTATCGTAATTGAAAAATCATTCCAAGAGGGAAGAAAGTTGCTAGAAGAAGATAAGCGAAAAGTCGTTTCTTTGGCTCGTATTCAAACATTTGAAAATGGAAAAGTTGTATTTATGGAGGCTGATGCATAATGGAACTGAAAGAAGAAAAACATTCACAGGCGGCTGTCTTAGGTTTGCAGCATTTATTAGCAATGTACTCTGGGTCAATCCTTGTACCCATTATGATTGCTGGTGCGCTAGGTTATTCGAGCCAACAGCTGACCTATCTTATCTCCACAGATATTTTTATGTGTGGTGTGGCAACATTTTTGCAATTGCAACTCAATAAATATTTCGGAATTGGCTTGCCAGTCGTACTTGGCGTTGCTTTTCAATCGGTTGCGCCTCTGATTATGATTGGTCAAAAACATGGAAGCGGAGCTATGTTTGGAGCGCTCATCGTTTCCGGTATCTACGTTCTTTTGATTGCAGGCATTTTTTCTAAAATTGCTAATTTCTTTCCACCAATTGTGACGGGCTCAGTCATTACTACCATTGGTTTAACACTTATTCCTGTTGCGATTGGCAATATGGGAAATAATAGTGAAAAACCAACTGCACAAAGTTTGCTGTTGGCTGCTGTCACGATTTTAATTATACTGTTAGTAAATATCTTTGCGAAAGGCTTTCTAAAATCCATTTCCATTCTGATTGGCTTAATTATTGGAACGATTATTGCCAGCTTTATGGGCTTAGTAGATTTTGCGCCAGTAACTCAAGCTCCTCTTGTACATGTTCCGACACCGTTTTATTTTGGAATACCTAAGTTTGAACTTTCATCCATCGTCATGATGTGTATTATCGCAACAGTTTCTTTGGTAGAATCAACAGGTGTTTATTTTGCACTTTCAGATATTACAAACGAAAAGTTAGACAGCATTCGTCTGCGAAATGGTTATCGTGCAGAAGGACTTGCAGTGCTTCTTGGCGGTATTTTTAACACTTTCCCTTATACAGGATTTTCACAAAATGTTGGTTTGGTCAAACTTTCTGGAATTAAAATACGGCTCCCAATCTATTATGCAGCAGGATTCTTAGTCTTGTTAGGATTGGTACCGAAATTCGGAGCTTTGGCACAAATCATTCCAAGTCCTGTACTCGGTGGTGCTATGCTTGTCATGTTTGGTTTTGTTTCTGTTCAGGGAATGCAAATGCTAGCGCGAGTTGATTTTGAACACAATGAACACCATTTCTTGATTGCCGCTGTATCTATTTCCGCAGGAGTCGGTCTAAATGGAAGCAATCTTTTCAACAGTTTGCCAACCGGCTTGCAAATGTTTTTCTCAAATGGAATTGTTATGGCGAGCGTCATTGCGATTGTATTGAACCTTATTTTAAATCGTGAGAAAAAATAAAACTCGACAAGAGGCTGGGAGGATTTTCTCCTAGCTTTTTTGACTATTTTGAGCGCTTATAGTATAGTTAAGAGAGAAAGCATTGTTTGAGGAGATTGTATGTACCAAGCGCGCAATTTAAAAGAGCGAATGACCCTATTTATTTCGATTTTTTTGCCAATTTTAATTTATCAACTGGCCAATTTTTCAGCCTCGTTTGTGGATACAACCATGACAGGGCAATACCATACGTTGCATTTGGCGGGAGTTTCAATGGCGACTAGCTTATGGAGTCCGTTTTTTACTTTTTTGACTGGTATTGTCTCAGCCTTGGTTCCGATTATTGGACATCATCTAGGACAAAAACAGGAAGAAAAAATCGCTTCTGATTTTTATCAGTTTATTTATCTATCTCTCGGTTTGTCTCTTCTCTTGTTTGGGCTCGTTTTTTTAGGTGCACCGCTTGTTTTGTCCAATATTGGCTTAGAACCACTAGTAGTAGAAGTTGCTATACACTACCTCTGGTATTTAGCGTTTGGTATTATCCCTTTGCTTTTATTTAGTGTTGTACGTTCTTTATTAGACGCATTAGGATTGACAAGACTATCCATGTACCTTATGTTGCTCTTGCTACCGTTGAATGCCAGTTTTAACTACATTTTAATTTATGGAGCATTTGGCTTATCAGAAATGGGCGGAGCAGGAGCGGGGCTAGGGACTTCGTTGGCTTACTGGGTGCTGCTAATTCTTTCAATAGTCGTTGCAAAAAGACACTCTAAAATCAAAAAATATCAATTATGGAAAATTCGTCCTTTAGACAAAAAAGAGTTGCTGGAAGCGATTCGTCTCGGTTTTCCTATTGGCGGGACTGTCTTTGCAGAAGTTGTGATATTTTCAGTCGTAGGTTTGCTCATGGCTAAGTTTTCTTCGTTAATCATTGCCAGTCACCAGTCGGCTATCAGCTTTTCCAATCTTATGTATGCTTTTCCTATGAGCATTTCTAATGCTATGGCGATTATCGTTTCTTACGAAATTGGCGCAAAGCGTCTAGACTATGTCAGAAAATATTGTGTTTTGGGAAGATTGACTGCGCTTGGATTCGCTGTTTTCACGCTGACATTTTTATATCTTTTCCGTTATCAAGTCGCTTCATTATATGGAACCAACAAAGAATTCATTCGTCTGACATCGGTTTTCTTAACTTATAGTTTGTTTTTTCAATTAGCAGATACTTTCGCAGCGCCTCTTCAAGGAATTTTACGTGGTTATAAGGATACAAAAGTGCCATTTTATTTGGGATTGATTGGCTATTGGGGGGTGTCACTACCAGTTGGGTTACTATTGGATCACACGACAAATTTAGGTCCCTTTGCTTATTGGATTGGTTTAATCTCTAGTCTGGTCGTTAGTGGCATTTTATACCAACTTCGTCTTAATCATATTCAAAAAAGAAATTAGCTTAAATGTTGCATCTACACCATTTATCATTCTGAATAAAAAAAGAATCTCAGATTTTTATCCAAGATTCTTTTTTTGTTATTTTGTACGCATTTCACCTTGTGGGAAATAAGTCCCTTCAGGCATGTCGTTGATGATGACATGAACAGCAGATTGTGGCGCGCCAGTATTTTTCACGATAGCAGCAGTAACTTCTTTTGCAAGAGCTTTCTTTTGTTCTAACGTGCGTCCTTCAAATAAATCAATTCTGACAAATGGCATTTCATTTCTCCTTTTTATTTTTGATATTTTTATTTTATCACAAATTAGGTTTTAAAGCGTGTCAGAATGTGGTAAAATAAGAAGTATTAAAAATTGGAGAATTTGGAACGAATTAAAGAAAATGGTTCAGTTGTATTATAAATATGGCACGATGAATTCGGGCAAAACAATCGAAATTTTAAAAGTAGCACACAACTATGAAGAACAAGGCAAAGGTGTTGTCATTATGACGAGCGCACTTGATACACGTGACGGTTTTGGCGTTGTTTCTAGTCGTATCGGAATGAAGAGAAAAGCAATTGCAATAGCAGAAGATACTGATATTTTCCACTTTATTCAGGAAATGCCCGAAAAGCCTTATTGTGTATTGATTGATGAAGCGCAGTTTCTATCTCGTCGTCATGTCTATGACTTAGCGAGGGTAGTTGACGAATTAAACGTACCAGTTATGGCTTTTGGTTTGAAAAATGATTTTCGCAATGAGTTATTTGAAGGTTCGAAATATCTCTTGCTTCTAGCAGATAAAATTGATGAGATTAAAACAATTTGTCAATTTTGCTCCAAAAAAGCAACCATGGTATTAAGAACAACGAATGGTAAGCCGGTCTATGAAGGTGAGCAAATTCAAATCGGTGGGAATGAAACATATATTCCTGTCTGTCGGAAGCATTATTTTAAGCCAGAAATTGACGAAATGAAGAGTTAAGGAGAGGTGTAGCAAACGATGAATATTTATGAACAACTACAAGCCGTTGAAGATCGCTATGAAGAGTTGGGAGAACTTCTGAGTGACCCAGATGTTGTTAGTGACACCAAGCGTTTTATGGAATTGTCCAAAGAAGAAGCGAGTACACGCGATACGGTAGCAACTTATCGTGACTATAAAAGGGTGCTCCAAAACATCACAGATGCCGAAGAAATGATCAAAGACGCTTCTGGCGATGCTGATTTGGAAGAAATGGCAAAGCAAGAGCTCAAAGATGCAAAAGCTGAAAAAGAAGAATACGAGGAAAAATTGAAAATTCTTCTTTTACCAAAAGATCCAAACGATGATAAAAACATCATCTTAGAAATTCGTGGTGCAGCAGGAGGTGATGAAGCCTCGCTCTTTGCCGGTGATCTTCTGACAATGTATCAAAAATACGCTGAATCGCAAGGATGGAAATTTGAGGTTATGGAAGCCTCCATGAATGGAGTCGGTGGCTTCAAAGAAGTAGTAGCGATGGTTTCTGGTCAATCCGTTTATTCCAAACTAAAATACGAATCAGGTGCTCATCGCGTACAGCGTGTCCCAGTGACAGAAAGCCAAGGACGGGTTCACACTTCGACAGCAACAGTCTTAGTTATGCCTGAAGTTGAAGAAGTGGAATATGATATTGATCCAAAAGATCTTCGGATTGACATTTATCACGCTTCTGGTGCTGGAGGTCAGAATGTCAACAAAGTTGCAACAGCCGTTCGGATTGTACACTTGCCGACAAATATCAAGGTTGAAATGCAGGAAGAACGAACCCAACAAAAGAATCGTGATAAAGCTATGAAGATCATTCGTGCGCGCGTAGCAGATCATTTTGCACAAATTGCGCAAGACGAGCAAGATGCCGAGCGGAAATCAACTATTGGTACTGGAGACCGCTCGGAGCGGATTCGTACCTATAATTTTCCACAAAATCGTGTGACAGATCACCGTATCGGTTTAACGCTGCAAAAGCTAGATACGATTTTAGCTGGGAAATTAGATGAAATCGTAGACGCCTTGGTATTGTATGACCAAACACAAAAACTGGAAGAATTGAATAAATAATGAATTTAGCTCAAATTATTGCTGAAATGGAAAAACAGCTTGAAGCAGTTGGCGAAGAAGCTGAAAGTCTCTCCTTTACTTTTCAAGTTTTGAGAAACTTATCTTTTACCCAATTTGTGTTGAAAATGCAGGCAGAAGCAACAGAAGATGATATAGAATTACTGGAAAAGATTCAATCTCAATTATTAGTTCATAGACCTGCCCAATACATTATTGGGAACGCAGCATTTCATGGACATTCGTTCAAAGTAGATGAACGAGTGCTAATTCCCCGACCAGAAACCGAAGAATTGGTCAACCTTATCTTGTCTGAAAATCAAAATAGCAGTCTGAAAGTTTTGGATATTGGCACTGGAAGTGGAGCAATTGCTCTATCTTTGGCTGCTGAGCGTGCGAATTGGCAGGTCACGGCTTCCGACATTTCCCAAGATGCTCTGGATTTGGCGCAAGAAAATGCGGAAGCAATTGATGTAGCGATTGATTTTGTTCGGTCTGATTGTTTTCAGGCAATTACAGGAAAGTATGATATTATTGTATCCAATCCGCCCTATATTTCAGAGACGGACAGAGAAGAAGTAGGACTAAATGTACTTGCTTCAGAACCTCATCTTGCTCTTTTTGCTGAAGAAGACGGGTATGCTGTTTATCGAAAAATTGCTGAGAACGCCCAAAAACATTTGACAGAAAAAGGAAAAATCTATCTCGAAATTGGCTACAAACAAGGGGAACATGTAAAAAAAATATTTGAGTCTGCATTTCCAAAAATGAGAATTCGCGTCTTGCAAGATCAATTCGGAAAAGATAGAATGGTAGTGGTATATAATGGATAAAATTGAGGAAGTACTGAGCAGTGGAGGAGCAGTCGTGCTGCCAACTGAGACTGTATATGGTTTATTTTGTAAAGCACTGGATGAGCAGGCCGTCAGTCATGTCTATGACTTAAAAGACAGACCTCGCGAAAAGGCCTTGAATTTAAATGTTTCAAGCTTAGAAGAAATTTATCAATTTTCCAAACATCAGCCTCAGTATTTAAAAAAGCTCTATCAAGCCTTTCTACCCGGTCCTTTGACCATTATTTTACAAGCTAATGAACAAGTTCCGATTTGGGTAAATTCAGGTATGAAAACAATTGGTTTTCGTGTCCCTAGTCATCCTAAAACATTGGACTTGATTAGAAAATTTGGACCTCTCATTGGTCCGTCCGCAAATTTATCTGGAAAGAGTAGCGGAGTAAACTTCCAGCAAATTATGACCGATTTCAATCACGAAGTTCTTGGTATAGAAGATGATGCTTTTCTAACAGGACAGGATTCAACTATTTTGGATTTATCTGGTGAAACAGCATATATTCTACGCCAAGGTGCTGTCACTTGCGAAGAAATTCTCGCTAAAATTCCAGAAATTCACTTCTAGACCTTGACTAAATAGGTTTTAGCCCCGCTTTAAGAGAAGGGAGACTCTTATGATTTTTGACCATAAAAACTATAAAGAATATGACGCTGAGCTTTGGGAAGCCATTGCTGCAGAAGAAAAACGTCAGCAAAACAATATTGAATTGATTGCTTCAGAAAACGTTGTTTCAAAAGCTGTTATGGCAGCACAAGGTTCTATTTTAACCAATAAATATGCCGAAGGTTATCCAGGTCGTCGCTATTATGGTGGTACGGACGTTGTGGATGTGATTGAGACATTAGCAATTGAACGTGCTAAAGAAATTTTTGGAGCAAAATTTGCCAATGTTCAACCCCACTCAGGCAGTCAGGCGAATTGTGCGGCTTATATGGCCTTAATTGAGCCAGGTGATACAGTAATGGGAATGGATCTTGCAGCAGGCGGACATTTGACACATGGCGCAGCTGTTAGCTTCTCTGGGAAAACCTATAACTTTGTGCCTTATAATGTCGATCCTGAAACGGAACTTTTAGATTTTGATGCTATTTTGGCGCAGGCTAAAGAAGTCAAACCTAAATTGATTGTTGCAGGTGCTTCTGCCTATTCACATATTATTGATTTTGCTAAATTCCGTGAAATTGCAGATACTGTCGGAGCCAAACTCATGGTAGACATGGCTCATATTGCCGGTTTAGTTGCTGCTGATTTGCATCCAAGTCCAGTACCGTATGCACATATTACGACAACTACCACTCATAAAACCCTTCGAGGACCTCGTGGCGGCTTAATTTTGACCAACGATGAAGAATTGGCGAAAAAGATTAATTCCGCAATCTTCCCAGGAATTCAAGGAGGACCGCTAGAGCATGTCGTAACAGCTAAAGCAGCTGCTTTCAAAGAAGTATTGGATTCAGATTTCAAAGTTTATGCTCAGCAGATTGTAGATAATGCTAAGGCAATGGTTCAAGTATTCCAACAGCATGGTAATTTCCGTGTCATTTCAGGCGGTACGGAGAATCATCTTTTCCTTGTGGATGTGACCAAAGTCGTTGAAAATGGAAAAGTCGCTCAAAACCTTTTGGATGATGTCCATATCACTCTCAACAAAAACTCTATCCCTTATGAAACCTTATCTCCATTTAAAACAAGTGGCATTCGTATCGGAACCGCAGCTATTGCAGCTCGTGGCTTTGGGGTAGCTGAAAGTACTAAAGTAGCAGAATTGATCATCAAAACTTTAGAGAATGCAAACAACGAAGCTATTTTACAGCAGGTTCGTGCAGAAGTTAAAGAATTGACCGATGCCTTTCCACTATATGAGGACTGAAATGGACATTTACGTAAAAAAAGCTATTATTCATCAATTTAGTCCGTCAGACACCGACCTTCTTTTAGCAGATAAATATCTTAATATTACTCCAAAAATTGAAGAATATCTTCGCAAAAAGATTGAACGTATCTATTCAGATGAGGCCAAAACAGGTATTTTTACCGAAGATAATGTCTTTTTATCACATATGACAAAAGACCTTTTAGAAACTTCTATAACGATTGCCAATCTCTGGAAAGAGGAGTTTTCGGTGAGCGAAAATCAGAAAACCAATGATTTGATTTTTGTTCAATTTGACAAGAAAGGAGTAGAGCATCTTGCTTTTTTGCGCATTGCTCTGCGGGAAACCCTCACCCACTTAGGTGGAGAAGTAGATAATCCTATCAAGATTACCCAGAACAACTTGCCGGGATTTGGTACAGGCGCTGATGAAGCCTTGGTCATCAATCTTCAATCACGTAAATACCATTTGATTGAAAAGCGGATTAAATACAATGGTGCTTTTCTCAATTATTTTTCTGATAATCTGTTACAAGTCAATCCTAAAATTTCTCCCAAGAAATCTATCAAAGCCTTAGAAAAAACAGCTCAAAAAGTTGCAGAGAGCTTTCATCAAGATGATTTTCAATTTCAATCCAAGGTTAAATCGTCTATTTTCAAAAATTTAGAAGAAAATGATGAATTATCACCAGAAAAATTAGCAGATGACTTGTTCGATAACAATCTGACAGCTCGTTTGACTTTTATTAATCAGGTTAAGGAAACAATTCCAGAAACTGTTAAATTTGATGAAATTGATAGTAGTCATCAGAAGAAAAAATTTGAAAATCAAAAGCTCTCTCTTTCAAATGGGATTGAACTCATTGTCCCCAATAACATCTATCAAGATGCGGAATCCGTAGAATTCATACAAAACGAGAATGGAACCTATTCCATTCTCATCAAAAACATAGAAGATATCCAAAGTAAATAATGTTTAAAATTCTTAGAAAATTGATCCTTCTCATTCTTTTAATCTTTGTTGGTTACAAGCTTGTTCAAGTTCATCATGATATCAAGCAAGTGATGACCTACCGTAGCTTAGTGAGAGAAGTGCTAGACGAGCAAGATACTGCAGCCAATGAAGAACTAGTCCTTGCTATGATTTACACAGAAACAAAAGGAAAAGTTTCTGATGTCATGCAATCTAGTGAAAGTGCGACGGGTCAGAAAAACTCTATTTTAGATAATAAAGAAAGCATTCGTCAAGGTGTTCAGACCTTATCTGCGAATCTAAATGTAGCTCAAGAAAAGAAAGTAGATGTTTGGACCGCTGTACAAGCCTATAACTTTGGTCGAGCTTACATCGATTATATTGCAAAACACGGTGGCGAAAATACCCTTGATTTGGCAAAAAAATACTCCAAAAATGTTGTCGCACCAAGTTTAGGAAACGTGACTGGGCAAACCTATTCTTATTACCACCCCATCGCCCTCCTTCATGGCTCTAAGCTCTATATCAATGGTGGGAATTATTATTACTCCCGACAAGTTCAGATGAATATGCACATCATGAAAGTGATGAATTGGTTTTAATAACATCACCCCTAGTAGCTTATTTCTACTAGGGTTTTTCAAACAAATCAATTATTATTTATATCGTTACGTGTTATACTTAAAAATATATCTCACAGAAAGAAGCGATAAAAATGACGAAAAAAGCGGTCCTAACTACAGGAGTTTTAACAGTTCTGATTGCTATTTCTGCTTTTTTATTTTACAACGTTAAAGCGGACGGTAAATTGGACAAAAAGGATTATGTACAATCCACTACGCCAACCCTTTTCTTTCATGGTTATGGAAGTAGTGCCAATGCGGAGTGGCATATGACGAATGCAGTAAAAAAAGTAGGGGTAACAAAAACAGTTATTCGAGCAAATGTTGATAGAAATGGTACAGTTACGTTAAGGGGAGACATTCCTAAAGGTGCTATCAATCCAATCGTAGAAGTGAATTACGAAGATAATCGCAATCCCATTGATGTTGGACGGTATACAAAAGCTGTCGTCAGCAAGCTACAGGAAAAGTATGGCTTTACAAAAATGAATATGGTAGGTCATTCTTTAGGGAATATGTCGATTTTGTATTATCTTTTAGAACATGCTCAAGATGAGAACTTGCCACAGCTGCAAAAACAAGTGAATATCGCAAATTTCGCTGCCGGTTTAAAAGCTATGGGCTTATCATCTGATGTGAAAGTTGACAAAACAACAGGTCAACTAAACCAAGTCACGCAAACTTTCCAAAGATTATTACCATTACGTGAAGTATTCCCACAAAATCAAATTGACGTTTTGAATATCTAACTCTCTTTATGATAAAACTAATAATATTTACGAATCATGTAATAGAATATGCTCATCTTACCAAACAAATAATCAAGAAAAATTTTTCGCAGATATTTTTGAAATAATAATTAGTTATGAGAATATAATTTATGAGAGTAAAATTGAACTTTCTCAAAAAATATTTTTAAAAAACAACTTAAGACTCACTTTGGAATGGGAAAAGATTAAAGATGATTATAAAATTTATTCAAAAAGCAGAGAGATTAAAGAGTAATTATCTCTCCACTTCCTTCCCATAATAATTTTCATAGTTCTTCCTATACTGAACAAGGTCAGAAAATTGTTCTTTATTTAAAGAATATCTTACTGATACAAAATCTATATCAGGTGTAAGGCTTTTGTATCTCGATGATGATACATTAGAACATTTGAAATATTGGAAGAAAGCACAATCTCAAATAGGGGAATGTAAATTTGTATTTTCCATAGCAGATAGTCCGTTGGTAAAATCAACTCTTAAACGTGTTCTAAAATCTCATAGTGATTACGCAAAAATAAAATCAATAAGAATTCATGATTTAAGGCACTCTCATGCTAGTTTTATGCTCTCTCTAGGAATGAATGATTTAGAAATGCAAAATCGTCTAGGACATGCTGATATTAAGACCACACTTGGAACGTACTCTCATTTAAGACCAAATGCAATGAAAGAAGTAGCTACTAGAATGACTGGGAAAGTAGTGGTGAGCGACAATAACATCAGAAAAAGTAAATTTAATGGCAATCAGCATACTAAAAAATTTCAATCTAAAGTTTTATCTGACTAGCAAAGTCTGTCTGATTAAACTTTTGATTCCTACGGTAAACTATTGAAGTTTACCGTATTATTAGTTATAATTCATATACAAGGGGGTTCTATGATGAAAGATGTTCAATTAAAACAAAATCACGTTCGACATTCAAATTCTATCAGCGATTTAGAAAAAATGTTTGATGATGGAGAGTATGTAAGTGATGAAGAATTCCTTAAAAGTTATGAGTATGTCGAAACAAATGATGAAGGTTATGAAATATGGCATTTAAAACCACATATTCAAAAACAGATTAAAGATAAGTATGGTTTATAGGAAAAATTATTTTTTTGTTGTTAAATTGTTGTTAAAGCAAAATAAAAAGCCTTAGAAATATTGATTTCTAGGCTTTTTTTAGCTTATTAACTCTATTCCCACTCAACCGTTGCTGGTGGTTTGCTGGTAATATCGTAGACAATGCGGTTGACGTGGTCTACTTCATTGACGATACGAACAGAGATTTTTTGTAGTACTTCCCAAGGGATTTTAGCGAAATCTGCTGTCATCCCGTCGATAGAAGTAATAGCACGAATAGCAATGGTATAATCATAAGTTCGACCATCCCCCATAACACCGACCGAGCGAACACCAGTATTCACAGTGAAGTATTGCCAAATATCACGATCAAGTCCAGCTTTCACGATTTCTTCACGGAGAATGGCATCGGATTCGCGAACAGTTGTGAGTTTTTCTTCGGTAATCTCGCCCATAATACGAATGGCAAGTCCTGGGCCTGGGAATGGCTGACGCCAAACAATTTCATCTGGCATACCAAGTTCTGTACCAAGCGCACGAACTTCGTCTTTATAAAGTGTATTGAGAGGCTCAATCAACTCAAACTGCATATCTTCTGGCAGACCACCAACATTATGGTGAGACTTGATAGTTTGAGCAGTATCTGTACCAGATTCGATAACGTCAGTATAGAGCGTTCCTTGTGCGAGGAATTTTACATCTTTTAACTTGCTAGCTTCATCGTCAAAAACATAAACAAACTCATTACCAATGATTTTACGCTTTTGTTCTGGATCAGATACACCAGCTAATTTATCAAGGAAACGTTTGGCAGCGTCTGCTTTGATGATATTCAGACCGAATTTTCCTCCAAGGGAATCCATGACTTGATCTGCTTCGCCCTTACGGAGCAATCCATGATCTACAAAGATGCAGATAAGCTGGTCTCCGATAGCTTTTTGAAGAAGAACGCCAACAACGGATGAATCAACACCACCCGAAAGACCCAGAAGAACACGTTTATCGCCAACCGTTTCTCGAATTCGCTTGATTTGCATTTCAATAAAGTTATCCATTGACCAGTCGCCTTTGGCGCCACAAATATTCAAAGCAAAATTGCGTAGAATATCATACCCATAAACAGAGTGGCGTACTTCAGGGTGAAATTGAATGCCATAAATCTGCTTTTCAGGTTGTTCAATAGCTGCAAATGGACAGTCGGCAGAAGTACCAGTACGTACAAATCCTTTAGGAATTTCGGTGACAGCATCTCCATGACTCATGAGAACGATTTGATTTTCAGGAGTTCCTGCAAATAATTTAGAATCAGTATGAGTGAGCTCGGATTGACCGTACTCACGGTTTCCGGCATTTCCAGCAGGTACAACTTTCCCGCCTAATTTGTGAGTCAAAAGCTGCATTCCATAGCAAATTCCCAAAATTGGAATACCCAATTCTAAAATTTCAGGATCAATGTCAAATGCTCCTGCTTCATATACGGACTTTGGTCCACCTGACAAAATGATTCCGACTGGATTTATCTCACGAACCTCAGCAGCTGTGATTTTATTGCTTTTCAGCTCAGAAAAAACACCAATCTCGCGGATTCGGCGTGAAATAAGCTGATTGTATTGGCTCCCATAATCCAGTACAATAATTCTTTCAACATCTTGCAATTCAGTTGTAGTTGTCATTTCTTCCCTTTCTTAAAAGAATTTTCTTTTTTTATTTTAACACAAAATAGAGACTTTTTCCAATAACATTAAGTAGCGATTGACTTTTATTTCAATTGATAATACAATGAAGAGGGGAAATCATTCTTGAAAGGGGTTACTATGCTTCCAGCCTATATTAAAATTCACGATCAAATAAAAAAAGAAATCGACGAAGAAATTTGGAAAATCGGACAGCGATTGCCAAGCGAGCGCGATTTAGCTGAACAATTTGAAGTTAGTCGCATGACACTCCGTCAGGCAATCACTCTTTTAGTAGAAGAAGGAGTACTGGAACGTCGTATGGGAAGTGGTACATTTGTAGCCAGTACGCGAGTTCAGGAAAAAATGCGTGGCACAACTAGCTTTACAGAAATTATCAAAGCCCAAGGCAAGACACCATCGAGCCAGCTGATTTCTTATCGCCGAACATTGCCAAGTAAAGAGGAAGTCGAAAAATTAGGAATCGAAAAGACGGAAAACGTCATTCGTATGGAGCGGGTGCGGTATGCGGACAATATTCCTGTAGTTTACGAAGTCGCTTCCATTCCAGAGAAATTCATCAAAAATTTTAATAAAGAAGAAATTACGAAGCATTTTTTTCAAACCTTACAAGAACATGGCTATAAAATCGGAAAATCTCAACAGACCATCTATGCTCGTCTTGCAAAAGAAAAGATTGCGCAGTACTTAGAAATTCCTAGAGGACACGCCATTCTTGGTTTGACACAGATTTCTTATTTTGACAATGGCACCGCTTTTGAATATGTTAAAAGTCAGTATGTCGGCGAACGGTTTGAATTTTATTTAGAAAACAACTGATCCGTTTTACATAATTTAATATACGTAAACACCCTTGGTAATTTAAGAGTGTTTTTTAGTGAGTAAAGCTCTTCGCTAGTAGAGTTTATCTGTATTTTTTGATATAATAATCTTTATGGAAATTGAAAAAACCAATCGAATGAATGCTCTTTTTGAGTTTTATGCAGCGCTTTTAACAGATAAGCAAATGAATTATATTGAGCTTTATTATGCAGATGATTATAGTCTAGCTGAGATTGCTGAAGAATTTCAAGTTAGTCGTCAGGCTGTTTATGACAATATCAAACGAACAGAAAAGATTCTCGAAGACTACGAAATGAAACTGCACATGTATTCAGATTATATCGTCAGAAGTCAGATTTTTGATCAAATAATGGAAAAGTATGCAGATGATACCTATTTACAAGAGCAAATTTCGATTTTATCCAGTATTGACAATCGAGAATAGTGAATTGTCAGCTCAAAAATATCCAAACATCAATAACAATAACTAGGAGAAATACATTTTATGGCATTTGAAAGTTTAACTGAACGTTTACAGAACGTTTTTAAAAATCTGCGTCGCAAGGGCAAAATTTCAGAGAGTGATGTTCAAGAAGCGACCAAAGAGATTCGTTTGGCACTCTTGGAAGCCGATGTAGCTTTGCCAGTTGTTAAAGACTTTATCAAGAAAGTTCGTGAACGTGCTGTCGGACATGAAGTTATTGATACGTTAAATCCTGCTCAGCAGATTATCAAGATTGTTGATGAGGAATTGACCACTGTCTTGGGTTCTGATACGGCAGAAATTATCAAATCTCCAAAAATCCCGACTATTATCATGATGGTCGGTCTTCAAGGTGCTGGTAAGACTACGTTTGCCGGAAAGTTGGCCAATAAACTCAAGAAGGAAGAAGGCGCTCGTCCTTTGATGATAGCTGCTGATATTTATCGTCCAGCAGCCATTGATCAACTTAAAACTCTAGGTCAGCAAATCGATGTACCAGTCTTTTCATTAGGCACAGAAGTACCAGCAGTAGAGATTGTTCGTCAAGGCCTGGAGCAAGCCAAAGCTAATCACAACGACTATGTCTTGATTGATACGGCAGGTCGTTTACAAATTGACGAAAAACTCATGAATGAGCTGCGCGATGTCAAAGCACTAGCTCAACCAAATGAAATCCTCCTGGTCGTAGACGCAATGATTGGTCAAGAAGCCGCGAATGTAGCTCGCGAATTCAATGCTCAGTTGGAAGTAACTGGGGTTATTCTGACTAAGATTGATGGCGATACACGTGGCGGTGCAGCCTTATCTGTCCGGCAAATCACTGGCAAGCCAATTAAGTTCACTGGTACTGGAGAAAAGATTACCGATATTGAAACTTTCCACCCAGATCGGATGTCTAGCCGCATTTTGGGCATGGGAGATATGCTGACCTTGATTGAAAAAGCTTCTCAGGAATACGATGAACAGAAATCACTTGAGATGGCTGAAAAAATGCGAGAAAACACTTTTGATTTCAATGATTTCATCGACCAGCTAGATCAAGTGCAAAACATGGGACCAATGGAAGACTTGCTAAAGATGATTCCTGGCATGGCTAACAACCCTGCGATGAAGAATTTTAAGGTAGATGAAAACGAAATTGCTCGTAAACGTGCCATTGTATCATCTATGACACCTGTCGAACGGGAAAATCCCGACCTTCTTAATCCAAGTCGTCGCCGTCGGATTGCTGCAGGTTCTGGTAATAGCTTTGTCGAAGTGAATAAGTTTATTAAGGACTTTAACCAAGCAAAATCCGTCATGCAAGGTGTCATGTCTGGCGATATGAATAAGATGATGAAGCAAATGGGGCTCAATCCTAATAATTTACCGAAAAATATGCCAAATATGAACGGTATGGATATGTCAGCCCTTCAAAATATGGACATGTCCGCTTTAGGGGGAGCTGGTAATCCTGATATGAGCCAGATGTTTGGTGGCGGACTTAAAGGAAAAATTGGCGAATTTGCAACCAAACAAGCCATGAAACGTATGGCAAATAAAATGAAAAAGGCTAAGAAAAAACGAAAATAAACATATTTTGTAGTAAATGATGATTGGAATAAAGCAGTTCAATTTGGTGGGCTGTTTTATTTTTTTGAAAAACTATTGACATTTGATGATAAACGTGTATTCGAGAAATTTCAGGAGAACAATTACAACGCGCAGGTATCTGTCGTGCGTTGTGCTATGATAAATCAACCAGAACTTTTATTTGCTGATGAACCTACAGGTGCTTTAAACTCAAAAATCAGCCAGAAAGTGATGGAAAGTTTTAAAGAAATCAACAAAAAAGGTGTGACTATTGTTTTAGTCACTCATGATAGCAAGGTATCAGCTTACGCCAACCGAATTGTTTTTATGAAATATGGCAAAATACTTACTGAACTAGAACATATAAAAAAACAAAACCAAGATATTCAAAACGATAACGATATAACGATATTGATAATATAATAAGATCAGTTGTATAAAATTCAGTGATTCCAACCGATCTTATTTTGTATTGTGTATTATCTATTACAAAGTAAAGAAACGAATCTTTCAATAGACTCTTACATACATCTTTCCGAAAAACTATAATTTTCTTGAAAAAAATACAGGAGTGTGCTATACTTCTATTTATAGAAAATGATGGAGAATATCTTAATGAAACGCGAAATATTGTTAGAAAGAATTGAAAAACTAAAGGCCATCATGCCTTGGTACGTTTTGGAATACTATCAGTCTAAATTGACTGTTCCATACAGTTTTACAACCTTATATGAATATCTCAAAGAATATGATCGCTTTTTTCATTGGATTTTAGACTCTGGAATTGATGATGGGCCGCAGATTGCAGAAATTCCTCTGTCAGTATTGGAAAATATGACTAAAAAAGATATGGAAGCGTTTATTCTTTACTTACGGGAGCGTCCATTGCTTAATGTTAATACTACACAGAACGGAGTATCGCAAACCACCATTAATCGCACTCTTTCTGCTCTCTCTAGCCTTTATAAATATTTAACTGAAGAGGTGGAAAATGAGAATGGGGAACCTTATTTCTATCGTAATGTCATGAAAAAAGTGTCTACTAAGAAAAAGAGAGAGACTTTAGCCGCGCGCGCTGAAAACATCAAACAAAAACTCTTTTTGGGCGAAGAAACTGAACAATTTTTGAATTATATTGATGAAGAATACCCTAAAAATTTATCAAATCGGGCTCTCTCCTCTTTTGACAAAAATAAAGAGCGAGATTTGGCAATCATAGCACTGCTTCTTGCATCTGGTGTTCGTCTATCCGAGGCAGTAAATCTTGATTTGAAAGACCTAAATCTTAAAATGATGGTCATTGAAGTTACTCGTAAGGGCGGGAAAAGAGATTCTGTCAATGTTGCAGCTTTTGCCAAAGCTTATTTGGAAAGGTATCTGGAGGTTCGCTCTAAACGTTACAAAGCGGAAAAATCAGACACTGCCCTCTTTTTGACAGAATATAGAGGTGTTCCTAACCGGATTGATGCTTCTAGTGTAGAAAAGATGGTTGCTAAGTATTCTGAAGATTTCAAAGTTCGAGTGACACCTCACAAACTCCGCCATACGCTGGCTACTCGACTTTATGATGCTACTAAATCTCAAGTTTTGGTCAGTCATCAGCTAGGACATTCCAGCACTCAAGTTACAGACCTCTACACCCATATTGTTAATGACGAACAAAAAAATGCATTGGATAACTTATAAAATAAAAAATTTGCATAATTTAAGGTATGCAAATTTTTTATTTGAATTGAGCTAAATGCTGCTAGTTTGTGCCCATGCTCATAGTTTCTGGTAGGGTACTACCGCCGTCAATGACAATTTGAGATCCTGTAAGATAGGAGGATTCATCACTACCTAAAAAGGCAAAGAGTTCCCCTACTTCTTGCGGTTTAGCTAACCTTTTCATTGGAACAGCGGCCGCAATATCTTGAATAGGAACTTCTGGATGTTCTGGGTTGGATTCCAGGGCCATTTTTTCGACCATCGGTGTCCGAGCATAGCCTAGCTGGCTGCAGGCTGCAGTTAACCCGGATATTGCGATCGGCATATTCTACTGCCAAGGCCTTGGTTAAGCCGACCAGAGCTGCCTTGGTCATCGCGTAAGCTGCTTCTCCAGCATCAGCAACCAAATCGCCTGTCACAGATGATGCGATGACGATAGCGCCTGCTCTCTGTTTCAACATGGGCTTGATGGTTGCCTGACAAGTGTTCCAAACGCCCTTGATATTGACATTAATATGTTGATCCCGTATCTGGTCTGTCATTTCTTCAAAGGGCGCCAGCTTGCAGATACCAGCATTACAGCAGGCAATATCAAGATGCCCAAAGGCTTGGATAGTCTGAGAGACAGCCGCTTCCAAATCTTCTAGACGACTGACATCACCGATATAGCTGATAATATCTATTTGATAGCTGTCACGAAGTTCTTGAGCAGTTGCTTCTACTTGAGGGTCTCGATCAAAAAGGCAGAGCTTGGCGCCATATTTAGCATAGACTGAGGCAATGCCCTGACCCAGACCGAGAGCCGCTCCAGTAATCAAAGCAACTTTTCCATCTAATTTAGCCATAGTAACCATCCTTTCTAAAACGAAGAAGTCTGACAGATTTTTGTGACATTTTATGATGTATTTCTAACTTTAGTCTAGTACTTTTCTAGTTGCTTGTCAATATAATAATGAAGGAAAACCTCGCATTTGCTATGATGTTTCGTCCTCTTTATAAAAAATCTATCCAATAATTTCTGTAGGGTTCGATAATAAGGAACTTGCTCCAAAGCGGATATTCTTCAAGCGATTATTGGCTGTGGTGTATCCCAGAAGCATCTGAACATTCTGATAACCAACTTCTTCAAACTATAGAAAAAACATCCTTAGTTAAATAAATGTAAGAATGTTTTTATTTTGTTATAGTCTTGTGATTTAGCCAACCACTGCTTCTGCAATTTCTTCTTGGCTAATTCCAGCAAAATAGCGAGAAATATCCAGGTTTTCAAGAGCATTTAAAACATCTTCTCTTTCATATTTAACACCCTTGAGGACTTCTTCTACTGCTGCTACATCTTCGATTCCAAAGAAATCTCCGTAAATTTTGATGTTTTCGATTTTTGACTGAACAACATTGGCAAAGATTTCCACTTTACCGCTAGTAAATTTGGTACTACGATGAACATTGTACTCTGGCGATTTGCCATAGTTCCAATCCCAAGTAGCAAATTTAGTTTCCTTGATATGGTTGATTTCAGCTAGTTCATCATCGGAGAAGACATATTCTGTCATTTCTGGATATTCTTTCTTCATATAGTCTAGCAGGAGGTCGCGAAATTGCTCGACAGTAATCTTTTCAGGCAATTCATCAATGATATTGGTTACACGAGCTCGAACAGACTTAACACCTTTGGACTCGAACTTGTCCTTGGAAACTTTTAAGGCATTCGCTAAGACGGATAATTCTACGTCAAAAAGCAGGCAGCCGTGGTGCATGATTCGACCATTGATGTAGGCCTGAGCATTGCCACAGAACTTTTTACTGTCAATTTCCAAATCGTTGCGCCCTGTAAATTCGGCTTTTACACCTAATGCTTCCAAGGTCTTGATGACCGGAATAGAGAAGCTCTTAAAATCAAAGGCTTTGTTCTCAGATTCTTTGGAAATAATGGTGTAGTTAAGATTGTTATAGTCATGATAGACAGCTCCGCCTCCACTGATACGACGAACAACCTCAATGCCATTTTCACGTACAAAATCTCGATTGATTTCCTCCACGGTATTCTGATGACGTCCGACAATGATAGAGGGTTTATTGATCCAAAGCAAGAAAATCATATCTTCATCAAGGAGATGCTTGAAAGCATATTCCTCAAGAGCGATATTAAAAGCTGTATCGTTACTATTATTGATAATGTATTTCATAGTGTCTCTTATCTTTTCTTAGGGGCATGGATAGCCATGCCGAGTACGTCTGCAAATGCTTCGTACATAACTTCTGAGAATGTCGGATGACCGTGAATGGTCTTGAGCATTTCTTCCACCGTGATTTCCATTTCGATGATAGTAGAGGCTTCATTGATTAACTCGGCTGCAGCGGGACCGATGATGTGAACACCGAGAACTTCTCCGTATTTCTTATCAGCAATCACTTTGACAAATCCTTGAGCAGCATCAGATGCAATTGCTCGTCCGTTTGCTGCGAAGTTGAATTTGCCGATAGCTACATCGTATTTTTCGCAAGCTTGTTCTTCTGTCAGACCGACTGCTGCAACTTCTGGCAAAGTGTAGATGGCTGCTGGAGTTAGATTTAATTTAGCAACTACATGATTGCCTTTGAGAGCATTCTCTGCAGCTACTTCTCCCATACGAAAAGCTGCATGCGCCAACATCTTGGTACCGTTAATGTCTCCGGGTGCGTAAATTCCTGAAACAGAAGTTTCCATATATTCATTGACCTTGATACGACCGCGGTCTAGTTCAAAGTCAACCTCGCCAATTCCCTCCAAATCAGGCACGCGTCCGATAGAAAGCAAAGCTTTATCAGCTATGATATCTTCCTTTCCTGCAACTTTGATGCAGAGCTTGCCATTTTCTTCGATAATTTCTTCCAACTTGGTCTCTGTCAAAATGGTCATGCCCTTGCGTTCAAGAATGAGCCGAAGGTTCTTAGAGACTTCTGCATCCATAGCTGGAACAATCCGATTCATCATTTCGACAACCGTCACCTTACTGCCAAAGGTCATGAAAGCCTGTCCTAGCTCAATACCAACAACGCCACCACCGATGATTACTAAACTTTCTGGAACTTCCTTCATACCCAGGATATCATCGCTAGTCATGACAAGTGGTAATTCCATACCTGGAACGTTAATCTTGCTGACTTTTGATCCACCAGCTAAGAGAATTTTCTTGGTTTCAAGAAGTTCAGAACCGTTCACTAAGACATTCTTATCTTTGGTAATGGTACCAATTCCTTTGTGAACATCAACATCATAGCTGCGAAGCAGACCTGCAACACCTCCGACAAGTGTGTTGACAACCTTGTTTTTGGTTTCCAGAACTTTATCCATATTGACGGTAAAGCTTGGATTTTCAATGATAATTCCGCGGTTTGCTGCATGGTCTAGGCTTTCAATAATTTCTGCATTGTGAAGATAGGTCTTAGTCGGGATACAGCCACGGTTGAGGCAGGTTCCACCTAGTTCAGATTTTTCAACAAGGGCAATCTTGCCTCCTAATTGAGCTGCTTTAATCGCTGCCACATAGCCAGCTGGTCCGCCACCAATAACCACAATATCATAAGCGTCATCACTCTTATTATCGTCGTTAGAAGTTGTGGTTGCAGTTGGTGTTGAACTAGCATCTGAAGCAGCCACAGTAGTCGGAATATTTTCTCCTTCTTCGCCCAGATAACCGATAACTTCCGTTACAGGAACAATCTCACCGTCTCCTTTTAAGATAGCAATCAAGTAGCCGTCTTCCTCTGCTTCTAACTCCATGCTGACTTTATCTGTCATGATTTCTAGAAGGATTTCTCCTTCTTTTACAAATTCGCCAACTTTTTTATTCCATTGAACAATCTGTCCTTCTGTCATATCAACGCCGGCTTTTGGCATAATTACTTCTAAGGCCATGTTTTTATTTTCCTCTCATTTAAACTTTCTCTTATACCAACATTGAAATTGGGTCTTCAATCAGTTCTTTTAGGTCTTTCATGAATTTAGCACCTGCCATACCGTCCACGACTCGGTGATCGATGGTTAATCCAAGACTCATAATTGGTCGAATCACAATTTCTCCGTTTACTACGACTGGTTTTTCAACGGTTGAACTGACTCCCAAAATCGCCGAATTAGGCTGATTGATAATTGGTCCGAAGGATTGAACACCAAACATTCCTAGATTGCTAATCGTAAAAGTTGAGTTTTGCAGCTCACTTGGGGCTAATTTCCCGTCTAAAGTCCGACCAATCACATCCTTAAAAGCAACAACTAACTCAGACAGACTCATTTTTTCGGCATTGTAAACCACTGGTGTCATAAGCCCGTTATCCATACCAACAGCCATAGCCAGATTGACATACTTATGCATGATAATGGTTTGCCCATCTTCTGTCAGAGACGAATTGAGATAAGGGTGCTTCATTAAGATTTTAACAACTGCCATAGAAAGTAAATCCGTAACCGTCATTTTCTTTCCTGTCGCTTCCATAATTGTCTCTAAAACCCTCTTGCGCAGCGCCAGCAACTCTGTCATATCTACATCATAATTGAGAGTGAAAGTTGGTGCTGTCAGATAAGAATCCACCATTCGTTTAGCAATGACCTTCCGCATTGGCGTCATTGGAAGGCGCTTAATTTCTCCATAAGGAGTGGTGTTGTCAGGTATTTCTTCCGCTTTCTCAATTTGAGCCGGAGACTTGATACTGTCTGAGTCAACATTTTCAGGCAGCAAAGCCAGAATATCCTTTTTCATAATCCTGCCGTGCACGCCTGTCCCTTGGATTTCCTGCCAAGCGATGTTATTTTCTTCTGCAATACGTTTTGCAAGGGGCGTAATTTTCACAATATTGAATTCTCGATAACTTTCAATATCTTCTTTGTGAATGCGTCCCTTTGCGCCAGTACCAGATACGTCATAGAGATTGATACCCAAATCATCTGCTAATTTTCTAGCAGCAGGGGTCGCTCTTAACTTATCATCAGTCATAGCTTCTCCTATTTCTTTTTTATTGATTGTTCTTTAATCTTGAACCGTTTTTGTTTTTTACATAATTTTGGTTATGTATAAATGTTGTAGCCAATATCAATTTCAGTTTTATTCTTTATTGTAAGTCTTACGGATAACCTCTTTGATACTTTCAACTGTCGGAATCATAGCATTTTCAAGATTCTGAGCATAAGGCATAGGAACATCTTCGCCAGCACAACGGCGAATTGGTGCATCCAAATAGTCAAATGCTTCTGATTCGGAAATGATAGCAGAAATTTCACCGATATAACCACTAGTTTTGTGGGCATCATTGACTAGAACGACTTTTCCTGTTTTTTTGACTGAGTTGATAATGATATCCTTGTCCAGAGGCACCAAGGTACGAGGATCAACCACTTCTACTGAAATGCCTTCTTCTACCAATTCTTCAGCTGCTTGCATAACCCTACGGAGCATTTTTCCATAGGTCACAACTGTCACGTCCGTTCCCTCTTTTTTGATGTCACCAACACCGAGAGGGATTGTATAATCAGGATCAAGCGGAACTTCGCCTTTTTGGTTGAATTCTGACTTGTACTCAAGAATAATAACAGGATTGTTGTCGCGGATAGAAGATTTTAGCAACCCTTTCATATCCGCAGGAGTGCCAGGTGCCACGACCTTTAAACCTGGAATGTGGGTAAACCAAGATTCCAAAGATTGTGAGTGTTGAGCAGCTGATCCGACACCATTTCCAGCTGCGCAGCGAATTGTCATCGGAACCTGACCTTTACCACCGAACATATAACGCGTTTTAGCAGCTTGGTTGACAATTGCATCCATGGCAATGACAGAAAAATCCATAAAAGTCATATCTACAATTGGGCGTAGTCCAGTCATGGCCGATCCTGCTGCAGCTCCTGAAATAGCTGCTTCAGAAATTGGACAATCACGTACTCGTTCTGGACCGAATTCTTCTAACATTCCGACAGATGTTCCGAAATCTCCTCCGAAAATACCGACATCTTCTCCCATTAACAACACATTTTCATCGTGACGCATTTCCTCAGACATAGCAAGGATAATGGTATCACGGAAGGACATTGTTTTTGTTTCCATTTTATCTCCTCTCTTAGTCCGCGTAAATATCTTCAAAAGCTGACTCAAGCGGTGGGAATGGACTTTCCTCTGCAAATTTTACAGATGCTTCCACTGCTTCTTTAACCTCTGCTTGGATAGCTTCTAACTCTTCGTCGCTTGCAATCTGATTTGCTAGCAAGTATTTACGAAGAGTTTCGATTGGGTCTTTTTTCTTCCACTCCTCTACTTCTTTGCGCGTTCGATACTTACCAGGATCAGAAGAAGAATGTCCTAACCAGCGATAAGTAACACTTTCAATCAAGACAGGCCCTTTACCGCTTCGAACGTATTTAACAGCTTTTTGAAAACCTTCATAGACCTCAATAACGTTGTTCCCGTCTGGGATAAAGATGCCAGGAATACCATAGGCAGCACTCCGCTCATGAATGTGCTCTATATTGGTCATTTTCTTAATATCCGCAGAAATACCATATCCATTATTGATACAATAGAAAATCACTGGCAAATTCCAAATAGAAGCCATATTAACCGCTTCATGAAAAATACCTTCGTTCGTTGCTCCGTCACCAAAGAAGCAAACCACGATTTTATCTGTTTGGTGCATTTGCTGAGTGAGGGCGGCACCGACTGCAATTCCCATGCCTCCGCCAACGATACCATTTGCTCCTAAGTTTCCGGCATCCAAATCAGCAATGTGCATGGAGCCACCTTTTCCTTTGCAGGTTCCGTTATATTTGCCCATGATTTCTGCCATCATGCCGTTCAGATCAATTCCTTTGGCAATCGCCTGACCATGACCACGGTGGTTAGAAGTAATCAAATCATCAGGATTGAGGGCCAGCATAGCTCCAACGCTAGCTGCTTCTTCTCCAACAGAAAAGTGAGTCATTCCTGGAACTTTCCCCTTTTTTACGAGTTGGGCAATTTTTAAGTCCATCCGACGGATCTCTTCCATTTTACGAAACATCTCTAGCATAAGATTTTTATCTAAAGTTGACATAGTCGAGCCTTTCTATGAGTGTAATTCTATAATTTCATTCTATCCAAACTAAAAAATACTGTCAAAATTTATGCTTGAACAATTTCACAAAGAAAAATCAGCTAACCTTGCTGGAAAGCTGATTTGAATTGACTAAATAAAAATTTCACAAATAGATTTTTCTACTTTTTCCCAAAATCCTCTATCATTCGATCGATTTCCGAACAACTTGGTGTTGTCAAAATATAATGAACATCTCCTTGTAAGTCTGCAAATGCCTTTGGCATGATTTTGACTGCTTTTAATTTATCGCCGTACTTTGCACGCAATTCTTCTTCTGAATACACATAATTTGAGGTTGAACGGCGTGAAGTAACCAAGCCATATTGTGCTTCGACTTGAGGTTGTGGGAAAGGTTCGCCATTCACAATATCTGCATATCCACGATAAAGGTCAATGGAGTGAGCAAAGTTATACAAATCAATCGTAAAAGCACCTGCTGGACGATTATTGTATTCTATGGCAATATAATCATCTCCGTCACGGAAAAATTCAATATGAAAGAAGCGTTCTTTCATGCCAAACGCTTTAATGATAGCTTCCCCATATTGACGTAACTTGGGATCCATGTCTTTTATAATATAATATGAGTTTTCATAATGATTCAAAACTAAGTCTAAAGGAGTATAAGCATAGTCGAAAGTTGTTGAAAACACAATATTTCCCTTTGAATCCAGTAATCCGTCAAACGTACAAATTTGTTCAGAGTCAACGAATTTTTCAAAGAAATAAACGGTTTGCTTATCCCACTCTTGTTTAAATTGTTCAACATCTTCAGTAGTTTCAAGTTTATAAGTTCCTGCTGCGCCAACTCCATTGTCTGGCTTCGCAATCATCGGAAGTCCAATTTTACTGACAGCCATGTCAACTGCCTGCAAGGTTTTTACAATTTGACCAGGAACGACAGGAACTCCAGCCTTTTTAAAGAGTTTCTTCATTTCAGACTTAAATTTTGTCTTTTTCAAGTCTTTTGGCTTTGGTCCTACAACATTAAATTGTTCACGCAATTTTGCGTCTTGCTCCAACCAATATTCATTGTGTGACTCAATGCGGTCAATTGGTCCGTGCTTGTAAAAAAGGAAGGCTACAGCACGTTTCACTTCATCAAGATTTTCTAAATTTTCCACACGAAAATATTCTGTTAAAGCATTTTTCAACGGTTGATCTAGTTGATCATAAGGTTCTTGCCCGATGCCCAAAACAGTAATTCCTTTATTTGCAAGTTCAACAGTAAATTGTTGAAAATTTTGCGGATAATAAGGTGAAATAACGATATAGTTCATAATAGTGTTTCCTTTCTAATCATAGGTTTAATTGATTGAGAAAATAAGGCATTTGCTTGCGCCACCAAATCCAGTCATGCGAAACATCATATTCCCATTCAGCAAACCATGCTGGAATGTTCTTATGTTCAAAGGCTTCTTTTAAGGTGTAGAAAGAAGGCAGTCCGTCCTGTTCCCATGCACCAAGTCCTGTACAGACAATGATATCAGCATTGCGATAGCGGTCAATAAACCAACCATCGTTTTGATTCCAAATGTAATCTGCTGGTGAATTTTGATAAATTGCTTCATCATCTAAACAATCACCGACAAAGAAGCGGGCATCGTAAACTCCGCTGAGGGCGATGACCTTGTTAAAGACATCGGGGTGCTGGAGAAAGAAATTAACAGCGTGATAGGCTCCCATAGAACAACCTGTCGTCATCATTGGATCAAACCAACCTGTTTTATGCTTGATAAAAGGAATGGCTTCCTCAATGACATAGCGCTCATAAGCTCGGTGCATTTCCGCGCGGTCGTGAGGAGCTTTCCAATCAGCCAGCCAGCTTTCACTATCTACACTACTCAAAGTGAAGAATTGAATTTTTCCTGTTTCGATAAACCATGAACAAGCCTCAATCATACCAAAATCTGCATATTCATTGTGACTGCCTCCTGATGAAGCAAAAACGACTACAGGCATTCCAGCGTGCCCGTAACGATTCACATACATTTCACGATTTAAATGACCACTCCAATGACTTAAAAATTCAACATGCATATAAATTCTCTCCTCATATTCTTAATTAATTTATTTACCATTTTTCACTAAAGAAGCGAAGACAATCAGGTAAATGCTCAGCCCAAGCCATTTCATTGTGTTCTGCCCCAGCTTGAATATGAAACAATAGATTTTCCAAATCTAAACCGCCCGCAATTAACTGACGAAAGTAGGTTAATGACGAATCAATGTAAGCTTGCTTGATATTGCCAGCCATCAAGGTTTTATCGGTGTCATCTGCTTCTTCTGTTCCAACATAAATATAAATACGCTGATCTGCTAATAAGTTATGGCGTTCTATATAACGATTGAACGCTTCCTGATGCAGCCAGTTTGCAGATGAGAAAACACCCAAGCAGCCAATTTGCTCTTGGTATTCAATTCCCATAAACTGTGTAATGTTTCCGCCTAAAGAAGAACCAACCATAGCCGTGTGCGCTCGGTCTGACTTGGTACGATAATACTCGTCAACAAAGGGTTTTACAACTTCCATGACAAACTCCGCATACTCTGTCCCCTTGCCGCCAAATTGCATACCTGGAATAGTTGATTCTTGATATTTCCATGCAGAATACTCATTCATTCGATTAAAACCGTCATTGTCAATCGCCACCACAATCATTTTTTCAATATCGGGATTTCTCTTAATCGTTGGAATGATTTTCCAAGAATGTCCACTAAAAGACTCTTTACTATAAAGGATATTTTGACCGTCGTGAAAATAAACTACAGGATAGGATTTCTGAGTATCTTGCTCATAATTTCTAGGAAGTAGCACTCGAACACGACGCTTTTGTTTGCTATAAGGCACTTCTAATGCATGTTCCCTTACTTCAAGGTAAAAATAGGATTGATTCATTGTCAGAAAACTTTCTATTTTCAAAATTTTTATTTATTATATCATAAAATATACAAAAAAGTTAGGGAATTCCTAACTTTTAATACTTTTATAACAAATCATCATTATTTCTATCTTTTCCAAAAGAAAACTAGAGATTTTGATAATTTTTGATAGCTTGTAGCGCTCGTTTTGCTATTTTTTCATAGCGTTCTTTTTTGTCTCGAATGCGTGGACCGTCCAACTCCTTGATAATTCCAAAATTGACATTCATTGGCTGGAAATGTTTGCTATCAGCATGCGTGATATAATGAGGTAAGCTTCCAATAGCAGTTGTTTCTGGAAAGACCAGAGCTTCTTCTCCATTGAAAAGTCTAGTTGCATTGATACCGGCTACCAGCCCAGATGCAGCGGATTCTACATACCCTTCTACACCGGTCATCTGACCTGCAAAGAAGATATTCTCTTGTTTTTTAGACTGGAACGTCTGTGTCAGGAGATTTGGTGAATCCATGTAAGAATTGCGGTGCATAACTCCATAGCGAACAAATTCTGCATTTTCTAATCCCGGAATCATCCGAAAAACGCGCTTCTGTTCACCCCATTTTAGATGTGTTTGGAAACCAACAATATTATAAAGGCTTCCAGCTGCATTGTCTTGACGAAGCTGAACGACTGCATAAGGTGTCTTAAATCCACCGTCACGAGGTCCTTTATAGTCATCTGGGTATTCCAAACCAACTGGCTTCATAGGACCGTAGAGCATGGTTTTTATTCCTCTTTTTGCTATCACCTCAATCGGCATACAGCCTTCAAAGTATTTTTCTTTTTCAAAGCTATTTAACGGTGCTTCCTCGGCATTTACCAAAGCGTCATGAAAAGCCATAAACTCATTCTTAGTCATAGGAGCATTGAGATAAGCAGCCTCTCCCTTGTCATAGCGAGATTTGAGGTAAACTTTCTCCATGTCAATTGTATTGACATCTACAATCGGTGCTGCTGCATCATAAAAGTAAAATCCAGCTCCACCATTTAGCGCGTGAATCTTTTCAGCAAGTGTATCACTTGTCAAAGGTCCCGTCGCAATAACAGTAATCGTATCATCAGGAATTTTGGTGATTTCCTCACGAATAACTTCGATTAAAGGATGGTTTGTCACCTCATCAGTCACCATTTGTGAAAAACCGTCACGGTCAACTGCTAACGCTCCTCCGGCCGGTACACGCGTAGCTTCTGCTGCTCGCATAATGATTGAATCCAAACGGCGCATTTCTTCTTTTAACAAACCAACCGCATTCGTTAGCGAATCCCCCCGTAGAGAATTCGAGCAGACTAGCTCTGCAAAATCACTAGTCTTATGTTGCGGAGTAGATTTCACTCCTCGCATTTCATACAGCTTAACAGGAATACCGCGTTTAGCAATTTGATAAGCTGCTTCGCTACCAGCCAGACCAGCTCCTATGACATTGATATAAGATTGAGACATGAAACAAATACCTCTTTGGGAGGAGACTCCCACAAATCTTTCTAATTATTCTTAACCATTATAACAGAAAAAGCGCCTACTGACGAGTGAGACTTTCTAGAACGCAAATACACTAACTTATTAGTATCCATCCTCAAACATTGGTGTAAAGAATATAATGATTGGTCATGTATCTATTTCTTTAACATTTTTTCCAGATAAGCAATTTTAACAAAATCCTTATCATTATTTTGGTCATTTCGATAGGAATCTTGCGAAGATGCTGTGTAAATCTTAAGATATTGTTCAGCATCAGGAAGAAAATAAACTACCCCTGCTGTTTCATGTTTTACCAATTCATCTAAAGGAATCCCAGCAAAGTTTTCCAAAGTATTCATGCTACCAAACTCAACCGATAGATTTCCTTTTTGAAATTCGTGCTCGTGCAAATCTACTAATTGGTAGTCAAGCCGGTTCATAATCGTTTCAATCTTTTTAAAATCATAAATTCGTACCTCATCAGGTGCGTCCCATCCCCTAGGATCTCCTGGAACATGGATATCAATATCTCGTGCTTGCCAGTCGTGGCCAGTTACCTGTTCAAGCCCTAGTGAACCCATAAGCAAGGGAGTGATTCCAATTCCGTTCAATTCCTTTGCAATCTTTAAAAATTCATCAAATTTCTCTTTCATACAGTTTCCTTTGCTATATATAAAGAAAGTTTACATAAAATAAATTACGTAAACATCTTTGACTTATTTTACTTTTTCTTCTTCGTAATCCCCATTGCTGCAGACAACTTGCTTGCCTCCACCACGAACTTTCTTTTCTACAAGATACTGACCGCATTTCGGACAAGAGCGACCAACCGGTTTATCCCAAGAAGTAAAGTCACAATCTGGGTAGCGATTGCAGCCATAGAAAAGGCGATTGCGTTTGGTTTTGCGCTCAATGATTTGCCCTTTGTGACACTTAGGACACTCTACACCGATTTCTTTGACAATCGCTTGAGTATGACGACAGTCAGGAAAATTGCTACATGCATAGAATTTACCATAGCGGCCTAACTTGATAACCATAGGACTTCCACAAACTTCGCAATCAAAACCAGCCGGTTCGTCTTTAATTTGAATTTTCTCCATTTCAGTTTCTGCTTTTGCAACTTCTTTTTCAAATGGCTTATAAAATTCATCAATGACCTTTTGCCATTGCTCTTTTCCTACTTCGACATCATCTAGCTTAGCTTCCATATCAGCGGTAAACTTCACATTGACAATATCTGGGAAGAATTCAACAATCAGAGAGTTCACGATTTCTCCCAGTTCAGTTGGCTCAAAGCGCTTAGAAACTAATTTGACATAGTAGCGTTTTTGAATAGTTTCAATTGTTGGTGCATAAGTTGACGGACGCCCAACGCCATTCTCCTCCAAGGTCTTAATTAAAGTTGCTTCTGAATAACGTGCTGGTGGTTGAGTAAAATGCTGCTCAGGATTGGTGTTGATACGCTTAACCAAATCACCTTTTTTCATGTCTGGCAGCATTTTGTTTTTATCAGAGTCGTTATAAATAGCTAGATAACCATCAAATTTAACCTGACTACCATTTGCAGCAAATTGAACACCATTTTGCTCTAACTTCACACTCATCGTGTCAAATACCGCAGCAGTCATTTGACTCGCCACGAAACGATTCCAAATCAACGTATACAATTTCAATTGATCTTTATCTAGATATTTTGCGATATTGTCAGGTGTATTAAATACACTTGAAGGACGAATCGCTTCATGGGCGTCTTGTGCGCCAGAAGCATTTCGGACTCTACTGCCGTGTTTAGAATATTTCTCACCAAAACGATCTGTAATGAAGGTTGCAGCTTCATTTTGAGCTACCGGACTAATTCGAGTGGAATCTGTACGCATATAGGTAATCAAACCTTGCACACCAGATCCGATATTAATTCCTTCATAAAGCTGCTGAGCAACCATCATCGTCTTACGAGTTCGGAAATTAATTTTATTGGCAGCGTCCTGCTGCATAGATGATGTGGTATAAGGCAGCGGAGCATTGCGCTTGCGTTCCTTTTTCTCAACGCTTTCGACAGTAAATTCATCACCTTCAATATGAGAAAGAACATTTTTTACATCATCGTTGGTAGCAAGCTTCATCTTCTTGCCATTCATGCCATAAAAGCTGGCTTGAAATTGACGAGTTCCTTTTTTGAAAGTTCCGTCAATCGTCCAATACTCTTTCGGCTTAAAAGCATTGATTTCATTTTCACGGTCAATGATGAGTTTCAAGGCAACAGATTGCACACGTCCAGCTGACAATCCCTTTTTGACTTTTTTCCAGAGAATTGGAGAGATAGAGTACCCCACAATACGGTCAAGGACACGACGCGCTTGTTGAGCATCTACCAAATCCATGTCAATCTGGCGCGGTTCTTTAAAAGCATTTTTTACTGCATCTTTCGTGATTTCGTTGAAAACAACACGATTTTTATCTGTCTCGTCCAGATTTAAGATATGAGCCAAATGCCAAGAAATAGCTTCTCCTTCACGGTCCGGGTCACTTGCAAGATAGACTTGTTTCGCTTTTTTAGCTTCTTTTTTCAAATCATTGATAAGAGGCCCTTTCCCGCGAATATTGATATATTCTGGCTCATAGTTGTTTTCAAAATCGATGGACATGGTAGACTTTTTCAAATCGCGAATATGTCCAACGCTGGCTAAAACTTTGTAGTTCCGCCCTAAATATTTTTCAATTGTTTTTGCCTTAGCTGGCGACTCTACAATCACCAGATTTTTTTTAGCTGTTATTTTTTTCTTTGTTTTTGTTGCCAATCTAAACACCTTCTAAAAGTAATAAACCTCATAGAGTTTAAACTATTTTTTTCAAGATGTCAACTAGTAGCATTCTCTTATAGGAGAACTTGTTTTAAAATTGGAATTCAGAAAGTACGTCAGCCCCTGATGTGATGCATTTCGCTCCCTCCTGAATCAAATGATGACAGCCATCACTTCTTCCATCTAAAATGGACCCTGGAATAGCAAATACATCTCGCCCTTCTTCCATTGCTCGCTCACAAGTAATAAGGCTGCCTGAGCGCATTTTGGCATCAGCAACAATAACCCCTCTGCACAATCCTGCTATAATCCGATTACGCTCTGGAAAATGAAATTTTAATGGCTCTGCTTCAGAACTATATTCACTAAGTACTAGATGATGTTCTCCCAAATACGATTGGAGTTTTTTATTCGCCCTTGGATAAAAAACGTCTAGACCCGTTCCGATAACTGCAATTGTTCGACCACCATTTTGCAATGCTGCCATGTGAGCCGAGGTATCAATTCCGCGTGCTAAACCACTCACGATAACCAATTCATTGTTTAGCTCTTTAATAATCTTTTGAACGGATTGACTGCCTACTCGGCTACTATTCCGACTTCCTACAACAGCTACTTTAGGTAATTTTAGCAAATCCAAATTACCTTTATAAAAAAGAAGAACGGGTGGATTATAAATTTCACTCAAATCCCAAGGATACACATCATCCAAGATAGAAAAAGACGGAAATTTTTCAAATTCTTGGCATAACAAATCATCATCTAGCTGCAGATATTTTTCAATGAAAAGAGCTGGATTACGGCATTCCGACACAACTGCCATATCTTTTACTGATAATTCTTTTTCTTGTATCTCAGCATACGAGAGAACATTGATGACCTGCTGATTGGTCAAGCCAGCTTCTTTTAATTTATAGATATCAAAATTATCCATTTTATCATTCCTTTTACTTTTTAATTACACTTCACTTATATTATTCGTAAAAGGAATTAAAAAAACGAGAATTTCTCGCTTTTCACATTTTATCTAATTCTTTAATAATTCGAGCTGGGTTTCCAGCCAAAACAACATTATCACCATAAGATTTGGTGACAACCGATCCCGCTCCAACGACGACATTGTCTCCTAATGTTACTCCAGGCAAAATCGTTACACCGCCACCCGCCCAGAAATTATCGCCAATGGTAATTGGTGCACCGTATTCTATACCTGATATGCGTTCTTGTGCATCTAAAGGGTGGAGAGGGGTCAGAAGTTGACAATTTGGTCCAAACAATGCATTTTTTCCAATAGTAATTGGACAAACATCAAGCATGGTCAAATTCCAATTAGAATAGAAATTTTCTCCTAAGTGAATGTTGATACCATAATCGCAGACAAAGTTTGGTTTCATCGAAATGTTCTCACCAGTTGAGCCGAACCATTCTTTTACGAGTTTACTTCTTTTTTTACCGTCCTGTTCTGCATTAAATGCGTATTGAAATTGACGAGAACGTGTTACCAATTTTCGTAATTCGGGATCTTGCGGATTGTATAATTCTCCTGCAATCATTTTTTCATATTCAGTTTTCATTGACTTCTCTTTTCATTCTTGATAAGTGAATGGTTAGATACATTTGTTCATCATCAGACGTCTGATAATTGCGCGTCTGCTTGAGATATTGGGTAATCTTTGTTGTCGTTTCATAAGCTGACGGATACTTGATTTTCAGTAAATCAAACATGTCATTGTCGTCTAACTCTTGATGTCCAGTGTCCGTTAAAACACGTTCGCAAAAAAATTTCAGATGCGTAATAAAGCGTTGAACATAAATATCCTCGTCATCTAATGAGATCTTTAAGCTGTATTTGACGATTGTCATGATTTCTTCCATTAGTTGCGTCAAATCTTGAGCGGCTACATTGCCATTATCTAATTCAGCATTGACAATGGTCAAAGCCATAAAACCTGCTTCGTCCAAAGGTAAATCTTGCCCTAAATAGTCACCCAACAATTGATTGGCATACTTGCCAACTTCAAATTCGTCAGGAAAAAATCGCTTAATGTCCCACATGAGGAAATTTTTCATAAAGAAATGATCTTGGATACGTAAAACCACACCATACAGGTGGTCAGCCATCGCTAAAAAAGCACCATCTTGCAATTTTTTATTTATTTTTGCATGTGCGTAAGTGATAATTTTATCAGCCATTTCTATGATGTCAGTAGGTAATTCTAACAATAATTCACGCTTGTTTTCTGACAAAACATATTTTTTCTCAATCAGATTATCCCGAATATCATCTCCTGCTTTACATCCAAAAGCCAGTCCACGTCCCATCAACACTACTTCTTGGTGGTTTTCTTCAGAAATGACCACATTATTATTTAAAACTTTAGTAATAATCATCTCTTGTCCTCGACTTCTTCAAGCATGGATTTAATTGGTTCAAAGGTTGTCCGATGAATAGGAGTGATTCCCTTTCGTTTCAATCCTTCTAAATGATGCTGGGTTCCATAACCAACATTGTGTGCAAAGTCATAACCTGGATAAGTTAGCTCATAATTTGTCATCATGCGATCTCTAGTCACCTTGGCTACGATTGAAGCGGCCGCAATAGACAGCGAATTGGCGTCTCCTTTGATAATAGACGTTTGCGGAACTTGAACATCTAACTGCATAGCATCAATCAAGAGATGTTGCGGAGCAACTTCAAGATTTCCCACCGCCTCTAGCATAGCTAATTTCGTCGCTTCATAGATATTCACTTCATCAATAACTTGATTATCCTTGATACCAATACCAACTGAAATTGCTTGTTTGAGCACTTCTTGATAGATTTCTTTGTGCTTTTTCTTGGGAACTTTCTTGCTATCGTTGAGACCTTTGATTTTACAGTTTTTAGGTAAAATAACTGCCGCTGCCACAACAGGACCTGCTAAGGGGCCACGCCCAACCTCATCAATCCCAGCGATATATTGGCAACCAGTAGCATAAAGCTCCTTTTCATATCGTAACATTTGCTCCAAACGACGGTATTCGTCCAATTCAGCTTGAATTTGTTTTTTACGTTTCACAATGAGCTTGTGGACACCAGCTCGACTATCATCTCGAAATTGCTCAAAAACAGGACTCTCTATGTTTGTTATTTCAGATAAGATTTCTTGAATCTCTTTAATCGTTGCCATGTATCTCACCTAAAGTATCTAAAGTATAACGTCCCAATTTACCGTCACGAATGTCTTTGATAAAAAGACGATAAAAACGATCATAATCATCTCGAAAACCCAATTTTTGTGTCATATCTATAATGATTTCCGGTGCTTCTTCTTCCAAGTCCATTTGCTTGAACCGTTCTTGAAGTTCCTTTGGATAATGTTCTTTGAAATAATTGATTCCAAAAATAGTAACCTCATCCATTGGAAGCAAATCGTCTTTAATCGCTCCTGTTAAAGCGAGTTTCAAAGCAACTTTTTCATCTTCAAACTTAGGCCAGAGAATCCCTGGAGTATCTAAAATTTCCAAGTCCCTATTAGATTTGAGCCACTGCTGCCCCTTGGTAACACCCGGTTTATTTCCAGTCACAGCGATTTTTTTCCCAGCTAAACGGTTCATCAGGGTTGATTTACCAGCGTTTGGGATGCCGATAATCATAGTCCGCAATGTTTCAATTTGGATCCCACGTTCTTTTTGCCGAGCAATTTTTTCTTTCATCAATGACTTAGCTGCTTCTGTGACTTTTTTAACAGTTGATTGTTCTTTAGAATTGATTGCCAAGGTCTTGATACCTTGACTTTCAAAATATCTTCGCCACTCTTTCGTCAGATCAGAATCAGCTAAATCCGTCTTATTTAAAATAAGAAGCTTGGGCTTATCGCCCACGATTTTAGTTAGCATAGGATTTTGACTAGATAATGGCAAACGCGCATCTACTAAAATTGTCACAAAATCCACAAATTTGATATTTTCTTGTACTTGTCTCCGAGCCTTGGACATGTGTCCCGGAAACCATTGAATAGTAGCCATGAAAACCTCTTTCTTACACTAGTTTAACATCTTCATTATACCAAAATTTTAGCTAATTCGCATTGATAAATCATGCAACAAAAAATCACCTTTCAAAAACAAAAGGCAATTTTTGAATCTTAATGATACAAAACAGGCTTTCTATCCTGTTTATCGATAAACGGAAGTCTTGATTCGCGAATCCGTTTTACATAGTCAACAATTTCTTTCCCTTCGTTGTCAAATTCTACAACAGTAAAAAATTGATCATGATAAAACAAAAATTTATAATGATTTTCAAATGCTTCTTTGAGCCATTTTTCTTTTGCAATAATGGAACGCATGGGGTAATCATCTACAGCAGCGACCCATACAGGCTTGCGATGCGCGTGAGTTAAAAGCAAGTCCGCCATATGAATCATGGTTTCATTTCCTTGTTTCAACAAAATGATACTATGATCATTGCTATGACCACCAGTATGAACCATTTGAATTTCCGGTATGACATTTAAGTATTCCGTAAATGTCTCCACTTGATGTTGAATAGGCTCCCAATTTTCTCTGAGATAAGTCCCTTTAGTCCGATTATTTGGGTTCATCATCTCGTACCATTCAATATCATTTACAAAAATCTTAGCATTAGGAAAAGTTGAAACCAACTGATGATTTTCATTTAATTTTGTCAATCCACCAGAGTGATCGTGATGCATGTGAGTCATCAACACATAAGAAATATCTTCAGGAGTCAAACCTAAAAGTTCCAAGCTCTCTTCAATTCTGCCTTCAGATAAAATCCCTAAATTTCGTCTTTGTTTATCAGATAGTTTCGCAGTGTTAAAACTTGCATCAATTAAATAATTTTTATTTTTGTATTGAATCAATATTGGATCGGTTAATTCAACCATCATATTTTCTTCAGTTGTTGGATAATAGCGTGACCAAACAACTTTTGGTACAGGACCAAATAAAGTGCCTGCATCTGTCATCTTGTCAACTCCACGTAACCAAATTAATTTCATGTCTCCAAATTGATACTCTTGTAGAGCGAGTTCTGTCATTTCTTACTCCTTTAGCCACCTTCCGGCAATTTCTCTTCTGAGAGAATTTCCAGATCTTCCATAGTTTTCAATAGTTTCTGCATCCTTTAAATAACGTTTGATATTAACCTTGTCGAATTTTTGTAAGGGACCAATTAGTCGAAGGATTTCATCGGATATCTCAATAGCAACTTTCGTCGTGTACAGTTTTATTCGAGAAACAAATTTTGCATCTTCTTCAATTTGACTAGGATAAGAATCAAAATAAGCTTCTGCAGAGCATAATTTATTGTATAAATCAGCAAATTTATCGGCTCTATAATATTTGTAGTGGGTAAACCCCCTATAGATCTTATAGAGCCTATTTTTGTGTAGAAAAAAGCCCCATAATATCTATAATGAAAAGCGACTAAACAACTCATTAGAAAGATTCATATGGAACAATTAC